>Ga0172375_10003963_pt1 | contig 22205 bp, 6 predicted proteins | sample LakKiv1m_FD_114537 | JGI IMG/M metagenome (GOLD analysis project Ga0172375, IMG submission 114537) | Freshwater microbial communities from Kabuno Bay, South-Kivu, Congo - kab_092012_11.1m | ecosystem: Environmental > Aquatic > Freshwater > Lake | place: Democratic Republic of the Congo... | reverse complement strand
CGGCAGGATTAAGTATCTGATTGTTGATGAATACCAGGACATCAATCCGATTCAAGAGAGTCTTGTCAGGATAATCTATAAGTTGGGAGCAAATATCTGTGTTACGGGAGACGATGACCAGGCTATTTATCAATGGCGGGGAAGCGAGATAGAGAATATACTGACCTTTCAGGAGCGCTATTCAGGAGTGGAGCCAATTTACCTGGAGGATAACTTCCGCAGTTCAAGCGGCATTATCGATATAGCCCAAAGGACAATAGCCAATAATATCAAGAGATTGCCCAAGCAAATGAAGGCAAAAGCAGGGTATCAATACGAGAAGGCCGATATCATGTATCAGGAATTTGACGATCCCTGGAAAGAAAGCGAATATATAGCTTATACCATTAAGCAGCTATTAAAATCCGGCTTAAGGCTTTCCGACATCGCAATCCTGATAAGGATCAAGCGTATAGGCAATGAAATAATCCGGGCATTAGACAGGCATAAGATCAGATTTATCGTGGAGGGAGTCAATGAATTATTTACTACCCATGAAGCTAAGGCAGCAAAGGCAATTTTTTATTATTTGAACGGGAAAATAAGCAAAAAAGAATTGAAAAAAGCATGGTTATCCATAGGTCATAAGCTTGACGAGAGAATGCTTGAGAGTGCGATAGTGGAATTGGATAGCTGGCTGCCGCAAAAATATAAATATTATTATGAGTATGTTCTTCAAAGGATCTTCTACGGATTCCTGGATTCCATTGAGTTAAAAGAGGAAGAGAATTCACCTAATCCCGGTTTAGAGATAATAATGTATAATCTTGGGAAATTCAGCCAGGTAATACATGATTTTGAAACCATCTATTTCAAAGTATCACCAAAGGAAAAACTTGAAGACTTCTGCAGGTTCTTGCGCTCCAGGGCCAACAAATATTATCCCGAAGGCCATTTGAAGAATACTTATATAAGGCCTGATGCAGTAAAGATAATGACGATACATCAGGCTAAAGGGCTTGAGTTCGGAGCGGTATTTGTCCCTGGCTTAAGCAAGAATATTTTTCCTCTTAAGAGATTCGGGGGTAAAAGTGTTTGGAAGTATTTGGATATGAATCTGGTAAAAAATCCGGAAAGGTATGAATCATCCAGCATAGAAGATGAAAGAAGGCTGTTTTATGTGGCTGTAACCAGGTCCAAGAAATTCCTGTATCTAACCCGCGCGATCTACGCTCACAGGATGAACAGAAAACCATCACAATTTCTAATCGAAGCAAAAATATCCCCATTTATCCAAAGAGGGTTAGTTAATTATGCCAAGAAGCCGCAAGTTGCGATGGAGAATAAGGAGCCCTCCAAGATAATATTAAGTTTTTCTATCCTTCAAGATTACTATATCTGTCCTTATAGATTCAAGCTATCATTTTTCTATGGATTTATACAGCCGGTTGTTTTCAGGATAGGATACGGCAAATCTTTACATAATATCATCATGGAGATACATCGGAAAGTTTTCGATAAGGAGCCAGAGGTGGAAGAGCATCTTGATGAGATTATAGATAAACATTTTTACCTCCCCTTTGCCGGTCATGAAGTAATGCTGAAAATGAGGGAAAGCGCTGATAGGGCCATAAAAGACTACTATCAAACCAACCAGACTGATTTTGATAAGATAAGGTTTTTTGAGAAGGACATTGAAATGAATTTGGGTAACGGTGTTCGTGTCCGTGGAAGAATAGATCTGGTAAGGCGCAAAAATCTAGGCGAAGCAGAGAAAACATTTATCGTGGATTTTAAGACCGAACACAGGGATATAACCGAGAACATCACAGAAGAGCAGCTTAATATTTATGCGCTTGGTTACAATATGCTGACAGGTGAGGATGCGGATTATATTGAGGTCTATAATTTGGATAATAACGAGTCAAATAGAAAGAGTATCGGAAAGGAAAGCTTAAAGAATACCCAAGAGGTCATTCTTAAGGCTGCGAATGATATCATAGAAAATCGGCTGAATAAGCAGTGCCTCAAAGAGAAATGCAAAGGTTGTTATCTTAATTATCTCTGCCTGACAAAACAAAAAAAGAAGGAATTTGAGATTTAACAAAATTCCCCAAAAAATCAATAAAAAGACTTGAAATTGGCTAAAAATGTGCTATATTTTATGTAGTAAAAGTAGTGCGTTTCCGCTGGAGGTGCGGAGACGAATATTACGGTTGCATAAACCGGATTGCCACGGAAAAATAAAAGGGCGATTCGGTTTTTTTATTTTGTGCTTAATAAAGGATTTAAAAAAGAAAACCGATGTTAACTTGGCAAAACCATAGGAAATTAAGAATATTCATCAAAGCCCTCTGCATTCTTCTGATAGCCACCTTTCTTTCATACGATCTTTCCTGGGCAGGGGCCACTGAAGTTTTGCCGTTTAGAAACCTATCCTCTTTACCCCAGGCGCCATTTGTTCCTCCTACGCTTAAGTATCTTAGCGTTAACACAGCTAACCCCCACAACTATTTTAATTTCCTCTTAGACAAAGGCAAAACGTCCAGTCTGGACATTAACAAAGAGGCCAGGCAGCTTATTAACTATTTCTTCTTAGGCATAACTCTTCCGGATAATGCATTCTGGGTGAATTTAAAGCCGGCAGAGTCAGACCGTATTACCTCGGAGCAACTTTCCCGCACGGACCTCGGCAGGGTCCTTTTGGAGCAAGACTTCCGGCTTAAGCGTGATATGAGCCAGTATCTCAGTCCCCAGAACCCTGTTGGCAGGCAATTCTGGGAAAAGTTATACGCTGTCTTGGGCAGAGATAAGGCCAAAAAAGCCGGGATTATAACCTCTAATCGGGTCTGGATAGTTCCTGCCGAAGCAGTAGTGGTTGAGACAGAAGACGGCGCTCTTTTAGCCAAGTCTTCCCTTAAAGTCCTTCTTGAAAGCGAATACACTGCTTTAAAACTCAAGCCGGACACTCAATCCCCCCCCCAGCAATCCCCTTTTGACAATAGCGATAACTTTCAGGCTTTGACAGAGCAATTGATGAAGGAGATTATTATTCCTGCCATCGCCAAAGATGTGAACGAATCCAAAAATTACGCTCCTCTTAGACAAATCTATCACTCGCTTATTTTAGCCCAGTGGTTCAAGCGAAAATACAAAAATACCGATTCAGCTTATGCCCAGGCAATTAATAAAGGTAATCTTAACGGTTTAGAATCCCAGGTTCCCTGGGAAAGGCAACAGATCTGGCAGGAATATCTAAAATCATATAAACAGGGCGAATACAAAATCCAGGACACCATTTTTGGATTAAAAAGGATGTATTTTAGCGGTGGAGTATTATTCGATTTAGGGGCAACATCTTTTCCGCTTAAGGTTATCAGCCAAAAAGAATTACCCGAAGCATTAAAGTATGATCCCGACCTCCTGAATCCGGATTCATTGAAGGATGGTTTAGTGGTAATCACAGAACGTAAGGGTACCCAAGGGGATTCGGAAGGGCAGCCTTTGGTTCAAAGCATAAATGTAGTTTCCTCTCAAGAAAACTTACCTAAAGAAACGACTACTAAGCAAATTGAGAAAGAAAATTCAGAATCACAGGAATTAACTATAGTGCCAGAGGCGTCAAGTCCGATTAATTCCAATCGTTCTGATGGAACTTCGGCAAGCCTAGTTGCAAGAATTAAGAATATAATTTATCAGTTTATAAGAAGATTTACCAAAAAAGGAATTAAGCCTGCTCAAGATATTAGCACCCACCTTGTTCGTACGCAAGAACAAATACATATTCCAAGGCAAGATAGGATAACAACGACTCCTCAAAGCGGTAATGATATATCTTTATTTTCGTCTTCACGCCAAGAGATTGAGTCTCGCATACGTCAGTTGGGCGATTCTGTGGCACAGACATCGAAAGACGCTTTAATCAGAAGTTTCAGACCTACAGGGCCAGCAGAACTACCTTTACCTATACCCATTACCATGCTCAATCAGGATCTTTCCGATAGAGATAAAATCATCCACATCATAGAAAATATGCAACGGATGATGGATGGCACTGACGAAAAGGTCCTGCGGGACTTCGAGAGAGCAATTGACAATGCCAGAGACAGAGTTACCGAGCAGGCATTAGAGCAGTTTGAAACACTTTCCAATGAGCAAATCTACCAACTGCTTACCCAGGGTTATTTTAGTGAATTGCAGAAGGAATTTCAGAGTATCATTGAGAATCAAATTCAGCATATGATCCATTTTCACGCACCTAGCGTTGAAGAACAGCGTTTATATGTGAGTGAAGATATAAATGAAAGATATCCTCGGCTTCCACGCTATCTAAAATGGCTCTTGACGAATAATCCTCACCTTGAAAATGATCCATTGATTAAGGATTGGCTTGATGCAATCCAGATACGAGTATCACAGATACCCTCCTTTCCTGAGATGATTCAGGACTATTCCAAGAAAGCCCTGAATAAATCATTATATCTTAACCCGGAACTTGCCATGCGGATTATTCTCTATCTTTCAATGGGAGAAAATCTGGATAATGTTTCCGAAAATCAGGTAGTAGCTAGAATCCAACAAGAATTAGCAAGAAATTTACCGGAAGATATTGATACTGTAGATTTTTCCGTAATAGAAGAAGACACGTTGGAATTACCTCCAGGGTCTGAGATTCGTGCCCTACCTGCCCCCAATATTGAAAAAACCGACAGTTTAAAAGCAAGGCTCAAAGTTTTGATGGAAGAATACCAGCGCTTCTTGACAAAATTTACCGAGCAGGAAGGCTTAGTAAGAAAACAGGAACTTGATTTAGCTGAGTTAAGTGAAGGCTTTGAAGAAGCAGAGAGACAAAATGATAAGGTCATAATTGCTGCCCTTAAACCGGCAGTAGAAGGTTTAACTTCTAAATTAAGGAAAGCCAAGCAGGCTTTTAGCCGTCTGGAGCAGGAGAAAGCAAAGTATGAAGAGCAAATCAACCAGCTAAGAAAAGAATCAGATGAAACTAGCAGCTCTCCTCTTTCTGGAATTGAGCCGCTTTCTTTGGGGGTAGGGGCTGTATTTATGGTGATGTTCGGCCTCCCTCTATATATCACCAAAAAAATCCTTGATAAGTGGTATAACACAACAGCAGGAAAAACCTTCGGTATTTTGGCAAGCTTGAGTATGGGTATCTTAGGGTACTATACATATATTATGAACCTTACGCCACAAATCCAGGAAGTCTTTACCAATTTTAGCCATGCGGATTGGTGGCAATTATCCACTTTCTTTATTACCTGGCCGATTATGATTATAAGCGGAATATTCGGCGGCAAATTCGGAAAAGGCATCTCTCATGAAAGGCTTTATCGAAAGGCAAATTCAGCGTTTAATGCCGGACGAATTGATGAAGCGATTACTCTGATTAATGCAGCAATAAAATTGCATCCCAAGGATAATTTATATTACCGTCTGCTAGCAAGAAGTTATAACAATAAGAAACGTTTTGATGAGGCAATCGCTGCTTATCAAAAAGCTTTGGAATTTAACCCGAACGATAGTATCTCCCATAATAATTTAGGTGTAATTTATGATGACGAAAAAGAAAATGATACAAAGGCCATTGAATGTTATAGGCGTTCGGTTGAGTTAGAGCCAAATGATCCTGTAGTCTTACGTAACTTAGGCCGCACTTTACGCACAAATGGGCAGCTTTTAGAAGCAGCTAGGGTTTTACAGAAGGCCCAACAAATAGAACCAGATGCTTCAATTACTGAACTATTAAGTCAAATATTACATCAAGTTGGGGATATCCCTAAACCACAAAAACCTCCAGAACTGAAATACAATAAAACATTAAACGAGTCTTTAAGAATAGAGCGGGAAAGAGGTTGGTTAAGTCAGCTTGACTATGATGATAACTTGGGCGCAGTCGCTTGGCTAGGTGCTATTGTAGCCTGGATTATCGGAGGTATATTCTTATATTATGTGCCATATGGCCAACATTGGGATTTAGGCACATCAGAGAATCCCGCGACTTTAGGGATTATGGTCTGGGTTGGTGAGATAGTAGTTGCGCCATTATTGGGGGCTGGCTTGACCGTTGCTCTTATCTGGCCAACTCAAAAAATTACCGATTTATTCAAAAAAGCCTATCGTTTCATAAAATTCCCTACATATTATAAAAGATTGCAGAAAGTAAATCTTTTGCCTTCAGATGAACTTTCAGATAGCGATCTGAAAGCTGTAGCTCCGATATACGCCAGAATGTCAAGAGAATACCTGGAAAAGATCTTTCGTTCTTGGGTAGACGCCGGGCACGAAGAAAAAATTGTGCGTTTGTTTAAATTCGGAGAGTGGAAATCCGAAAAGACTCGCCTTTATGGCGATATAGGAGAATATAAGAGAGTATCACGCGCTGCTGCTACAAAGTTTGCCACTACTGCCCAGGAACAAAAGGTTATTCTGGATAGCATTGATGGAGAGAAGGAAAAACTCAACCAAAAAGACATTGCTAATGCCGTAGCCTTAATGAAGGATGTTCTTCCACAGATTACTGAACATTCCCGAAACAGGGATGAATTCTGGTATTGGTTAGCCTTGGTTGTCGGATTACCTAAGAACATTTTAGATCAAGGTCAAAGACAGGTTTTGACAGTCTTCACTGACTTAAGGGAATTTGACCGTGCTCAAGAGGAATCGGTAAACAAGTTTGGCACTAATCAAGAGGCATCTGTAAAAGTAAAAGCTGCCATAAATGGCCTTATACAGAAGCTCGGGAAAGAGGGCTTGAACTATCCCGGTATCCTCAAGAAAGCTTTGGTTGAAATCAACAAGGCCTCACGAAATTTAGATGAATTCTTATTTTGGATAAACGAAGTCATGCAGTTTGACAAACAGCTGTGGTCTTCAGGAGGCTTTCTCGGGCTTTTGCAAAACCTTATTGCTTATGTGCGCGCTAAAGAAGAAGCCTCAAAGAAATTATGCCGTAATCCCGAAGAGACATCCCGTTTATTCCAGGCAGTCGACAACCTGCGGGAAGATTTAAGGAGAAAACAGGTATCCGGGGATGTGTCTATGCTTAAAGATATAATCCCGCGGGTTACTGAAGCGTCTCAAAGCTTACAAGAGTTTTTTGATTATATTAGAGTATTAAAGGCTTTTGATAAGAATATATTGTATGGAACGCAGTCAGCTTTACAGGCATTTAATAATCATGTAGCTTATAAACAGGCAAGAGAAAATGCAGCAGTTAAATTTACCCAGGATGATGCAAGCCGTCAGAAATTCCTTTCAGATATTGACAATCTAAGACTACAGCTTGTGCAGAAAGGCTTTCCTCAAGCATCTGATTTACTTAAAGACATCCTTCCGGAACTTACCAAAACCTGCCGCTCAAAAGAAGAATTCATTTATTGGTTAGGCGAATTAGTTGGTTTGAATACAACTGTATGGCGGAGCGGCGTCCAGGCAGTAATAAACAATTTCAATGACTTAGCTGGTTTTAAGCAGGCCAAAGAAATGGCTATGGAGAAACTCGGCACTAACCCGCAGGAAAAAGATGACCTTGCCAGAAGTATTGATTCTTTAAAGGCAAAGTTAGAAGAAAAAAGGCCCAGTTGTGCCGGGTTAATTAAAGACGTTATCTTAGAAATATTAAAGGATATTGATTCTTTGGCCAGCCCACAGTATAGAAGGACCGATTTTGTTTGGTGGCTCACTATGTGCGTTAATTTCGAGACACAGACGTGGGCTGCTGGAACAAAACAGGTTTTAGTGGGGTATCAAGAACTTAAGGATTATGTAACACAAAGACGCGAATTAACCACAAGATTTACTACGAACTCTGAAGAGCAGAAAAGATTGGCTTCAGTTTGGGATATTTTGGATAAGACCGCCAATTTCACAAAACCTGCCTCAATTAGTTTGCTCAGAAATACTTTAGCTAAAATCGCAAATTTCGCTATTAATCCAAGAGAATTTGTTTTCTGGGTAGGGACACTGTCCGAGCTTAACAATGAAGTATTGGAAGTATTCTGCCGGGACATAGATACAGTTCTTGCTTATTACAAAGAAAAAGGCAAATCCCGCGATTTTAATCATCTGTCTGCGACATTAAATCAATATCATAAAACCTACCACCAAACAGTATTAATTACGGTTAATCTTCTTGATACTTTAACTGATCCATCTCTTGATATAAATAAACGCATAGAGAAAGTATCGCAATTCCTTATAGAGCAAAAGATTGTGAAATTAGGTGCACCTCCTAATTTAGTGGGATTAAAAGATTCTGTTAGTTTTGATGAATTAATTAGAGCAGCAGGGGAAGATACAGTCAGGGGTTTTATTCAGAGTTATACACCTATAAGAAGGGCCATGGAAAGAATGGGTAGAGAAGGTATTTATAGCTATGCAGAAGCCCAAAGGCCCGCATATTATAAGCACTTTCTCGAAGAAGCAAAAGGTTTAATTCCGGGATTCAATCAGCCGGGTGAGAAATTTAGAGTATCCTATCTGGGCGATATAATGGATTGGCCCCGTGAACAAGAAATACAAACTATGCCGATAGCGGATAATGTTCAGGCTTTAAGACAGCTTATTCAATATCTGCGCATGGAATGGCCGAATCTATATGATAACTTTATTGAGCCAAAGAGAGAGTTGATTAAAGGCCGTCCCTTGGAAGAATTTATTACATCCGAAACAGTAGAAAAAATGGCACAGCAGCTTTTGGGGAAAGTGCAAAAGTGGCAGTTTTCCGAACAGCAGAGAACTGCCTTTATTTTAAAAATAATGGAGATATTTGCTTTTGCAGAGACAGCTGATTTCAGAATAAGGATAAATAGTGCAACGGATGAGTTCAATAAATTAAGAGTAGTTGCTCAATATTGGGAGAAGGTTTTGGAATTAATCCTAAAGTATAAGTGGTTACAGGAAAAATCAAAATTTTATCCCCCCATATCTAAATTCATTAAACAAAGGATAGTTACGATAAACAATAAATTGGACATTAAGGGAAAAGGAATATTGCAGTTCTATTTATCCGGTGGAACATTGGCCGATTTCTTTAAAGGTTGGGTAAGCCAAGATTGCACGCGTAATACCGATGGAGATTATCCGCATTTCTTGGACACCCAGGCATTTGTAATGGATCCAGGGTGTTTTCTTTTTAAGGTGATTGAAGATAATAATTGGATATCTAATATTTATACCTTTTTATTTAAAGATAAAGATGGGAAGTTTTATCTATATCTCGACATGTTCCAGGTTAAAGAAGAACATCCTTTGGTTAAAAATGGAGAGGGGCAAGAAGAACTTAAAAGAGAATTCTCCAGGCGTTTTATACAAGAATTTATGAATTATCTTGGTTCTCAGGGATTTGACTATTTGTTAATAAGCTCTGACCCTGCTCAGCGAGGGATAAAAGAAACTTTACAAAAGATTGCTCAAGAAAAAAGCGTCCAAAGTGGAACGAAAACATTCAGCCTAAAAAAACTTGGCGGCACGGAATTCTTTTCAGAAGCAGGCGTGAGCGAAGAATATGTTCAGACAATAAGCGGAAACTATATTAACAATAGTTTCCAAGATGTAAATGGATATAGAATTGAGTTAAATAAGACTACAGCAGAGATCATTCAACCAAAACAAATTGAGCTTGATTATATAGAGAAGCTTCTAGGTGAAATGTATGCTGAAGAAGCCCGTCTCGCTCTTCTTATAAAAGAAGGGCAGGAAGCACTTAATCAGATTAACCGCAAAGGGTATGAAGAGGCCAGTGCAGGTAAAAATGCCATAGCCGCGGCGTTAATGACTGCTTCGGAGCAAAAGAAAGCCGAAATCCAGAAAATTGAATATGAACTTGCTGAATTAAGAGTAAAGATGCAAGAAAAGAAACTGGAAGCTGACCGTTTACGGGCAGGGCTAGGTATGTTTAAATCACCTTCAGCTCAGAATCCAGCAGTGGCATCAAGCCCGATATCAGAATTAATTATGCCATTTTTAGTTATTGCTGGAGTAACTGGTTTATTTGCTTTTCTTTATTACCTTTTTAATAAATTATTCCCCGAAGGGCCAAAATATGAACCATATAGAGGTATATATAGGGAGCGGAAATTATACGAAGAATATAAACTACCGCAGGATGTAGAGGAACAACTGACAAAAGTTTTAGCCAAAGTATCGCCTGCTTTACAGAATCTAACGCCGGAGAAAATAAATATCCGCGTGCCTTTTGAGGTTGGCATTAGAAGAGCCCAGTCTATCAAGGCATTAAGATTATTATTTGCTACGCTTCTTGAGAACAATTCGGTTTTGGATTTCTTAAAGACGCATCCTTTTTATCAGGAATTTAAACAGAGAGCAAATGAGCTTGGTTTGGTCGATAATTTTGACCAGCCGAAGCATGAATATTTCTTTAGTATACCTAAGGAAGAAATCCGGCAGGAAGAAGACAGGCGCGCACAGGATTTTATTGAAGATGCCATAGCTAAACTGAAAAAGAAATATAGAGGCATTTCTGCCGATGCCGTATTGCAGGAGATTTCCAATAGGGAGCCTTATTTGAAGAAAAGAGGATTTAAAGCCAAACAAACAGAATTTTATGAATATTACCTTTTGCTTAAGGGTTATGCCTATTTGAGATTTCAGGATAAGCTTGACGGCATACCTGACTTACTATCAGGGCATAAATATCTGGAGGCATTAAGCTTGTTAGAGGAATTTTTAAGAGTCGGTATCGGTGCGGAATTAATTGCTCTCGAATCGGATATTTACGTGAGAGATGTTTTGAATAGGATATTAAATCGCGAGTTGGAAGATGTGCGTTGGCAGTTTAACCGTTTGAGCGGTTCCAAAGCCAGAAGAGAGCAGACGCTTCAAGCATCAAGAGATATCCACTATTCGGTAGTGCTTTCTAATCGGAGCGCAGATGATATCTTAAGAGGAGTTGCCAGCGGAGACTGTACCGCTATTAATGGTTCGGCATTTTACAATACTATTCCGCAATTCTTGTTTGACCCCGGCTTCTTGAATTTTAAGATACTGCAAGAAGATAAATGGGTTGGTAATGTCTATGCAATTGTTGCCGAAAAAGATAATAACCCTGTTTTAATAATTGACGCAATTCAGCTTCCGGTTTGGGGCAGAACCTGGCCAATATCGGTAAAAAACCTGGCAGATAAAGTGCTGGAGCAGGTAGTTGAGTATGCCCAGGAACAAGGTTTTGCCCAAGTGTTGATGAGCAGCTTTGTTTCTAACTTCAATGCTGTCCATGAACATTTCAACGCCCAATATCCCACTCAGGGCATTGAAATAGAGAAAATCGCAGGCTTTGGACATCTTAAGGCTTTAGGATTGTGGGACAGATATGCCAGCCGCAATGAATACCTGGAGACATTCAGCCCGCAATGGAACTATGGCTTAAAACAAGTTGATCCTAATAATCCTAAACAAACCTTATTATTAAGGCGGATTTGGGAAAGAAGTCCGCCGTCGCAGCTTTCGGAAGAATCCCCCATTGATTTAAATAAATCATCATCACCTTTAAATCAAGAGATTAGTTCAAGAAAACCAGGCGGGTTATTCAAATTTATCCAGCATAATATAAGAAAAGCCGTTTTCATCATTTCATTTTTTATAATGCTCGCCTTGCCTCAAGTAGCAAATGCGGCTAAATTTCAGATTGTCCCCGGAGCACAGCCTAATCAAACCCAAGTCGTCGCAATAGTAGAAAAAGGAGATAATCTCTGGAATATCGCAGGCGTAGCTTATAGAGGAGTCGAAGGAATTGGCCAGGGAAGATATGCCGCACATGCAGAGTGGCCGAGAATTTTTGAGAACGAGGTTAATCAACAGCAGGTCCTTAAAGATCGCCAACATAAGCTTGGGCCGCAATATCCCGATACAAAACAAATTGTAAATGTCAGGCCGGGTGACACGTTAGTCATACCAGGACCGGTAAATTATGAAGCTATGGGGTTAAAAGCACCCGAAGTCACTCATACTCAGCAACAGATGCAAACACAGCAGGAACTGAAGGATTTACAGCAACAGAGAACTCAAGCTAAACAGGAATTAAATCAACTTCAACAGCAAAGGCAAGCTGCCCAAGCTGATTTAGAAAATCTGCAAAGACAAAAAACAGAACTTACTCGCCAAATATTGGATTTAAAGAAGCAACTCGCTGATATCCAGGAACAATTACGCCAAGCTAAAGAAAAAATACCTTCGGGTTTACAAACCGAAGAAGCAAAGCGGCAGGCTTTAGGGGAGGAGTTGAGACAACTTGAGCAAAAGAAAACTAAATATACACAAGACATAGCTAATCTTGAGAGGCAATATAAGGAAGCCCAAGATGATTTAGACAGAATTACCGCCCAGAAAGAAAAGGCAGGGCAGGAATTAGAACAGTTGCGTCAGCAGTCTCCTCAGGCACAAGCCCAAATTAAAGATTTACAGAATGAAATCCAGCGTTTAGAAGCCCAGAAAAAACAGCAGCAGGAAGAATTATCCAAACTACAAAACCAAAGAGATGAGTTGCGGAAAGGTATTGAGCAGCTAAATCAAGACAGGGGAAATTTAGAAAAAGATTTAAATAGTTTAAGACGACAAATTTCTGAAACGCAGAAAGCATTAGAGCAAGCAAAACAGCGCGTACCCACGACTCTGGAATGGTGGAATAATCGGACTTGGATAGAACAAGCTTTGATTATCGCATCAATATTGTGCGGGATAGGAATTATTATATTTGGTATCTACTACATTGTAAAAAGGCCTATCAAGATGAAATTAAAAAAGGCCGAAGAAGAGCTGAAGGCGAAACTTAGAGAACTAGAAGAGGTCAATCAGAAATTGGAGAGAGCTAAGAAAGAAACAATAGAGAAAAAAGATGTCATTGCTTTACAAGAAGAAGCGGATGCGGCACAACAAAAAAGAAAAGAAGAGGAAGAAAAGTTATCTGTAGTCAGCGCAGAACGTACCCAGATTGAATCCGAAGTTATGGCTTTAAGAGCAGAAAAAAGGCAGCTTGAAAAAGAAAGAGAATTGCTAAAGGCTATGGAAGAGAAGAAAATAGCCCTTCAAGCTGAAATAGATAAGATCCAGCAACAAGAGCAAACTCTTAGAGAAGAGTTGGGTAGAGTTAAAAGAGAAACAGAAGCTGAGATTGAAAGAACAAAACAGGAATTGGGAACCTTTAAGGCTGGACTTTCAGATGAAGAGAACCAACTCTTGGCAAAAAGAGAAGAGTTGAATAAAGAAATTTCTGCTTTGGATACCCAATTAAAAGAAAAAAGAGTAGAATTAGCTTCTTTATTAGATAAATCGCAACAAGAAAAAGATATATTAAAGGATTTAGATACTAGAGTAAGAGCTCAAAGAGATGAATTAGAAAGTTTGGATGATAAAGTGAAAAAACTGCAACAGAGAAAAACAACCTTAGATATAGATATCGGAGAATTAATAGCTAAGAAAAAGAAGTTAAGTGAGATAGAATTACCGGCGCTCGAAGAAAAAAGAACTGCCTTAAAAGAAGAAGTCGAGCGATTAGAGATAGAAACACAGAAACCAAAAAAAGCTATAGAAGAGGCTGAAGAGATAATAAGAGGCATAGTTGAACCGATCCCTCCTATTGAAGATCGAAGATGGGGCCAACTCTGCCGAGGGGTCAATTCTAGATATTTCAATGTGCTAGAATTAGTTGCAAGATTAAGGCAATATCTTTTTGCTGATAGCCGCACAGGAGATGAAGACTTGATAAGAGATACTTTGGCAAACGACATTATACATATTTTTGGCGAAGATAATGTAGCTATATATAAACAACAAGAAGGATATAAAAACTTAGTTTGTGTTATTCCTGCATATGGTGGCCAACAATATGAAGAGCTAAATCCAATTATTCTTAATGCGCATATGGATTCATATTTAGCTAAATTTGAACAACTAAATATGGAAGAAAAAGCTATCTATCATCAAGAAGTAGATGATGATGTTGGCTTAGCAGTTATTGTAGAAACTTTGCGTGTTCTAAAGGATAAACCGCATAGGAAAATAGTCGTTATTTTCGATGCTTCGGAAGAACTTGGTGCCTTGGGTATGGACGAATTATTGGGTAGAAAATTACAGTCTATTCCTAATGATATCAAGAAAGCCATAACCAAGGCAGAATTGGCATTTACTATTGATGGACCAATTGATTGGGAAAGGATAGCTCCTATAATCGGTTTTCCTATTCCCGAAGAAGATATAAAAGCATATGAAGTTAATCCTAATACTCCATATGTAGTTGTATATCCTAATCCTAATATGATTGATCAAAAAACGCCTGGCTTACGTAGATTATTATCTGCAACTATTCCGTCCTCTTCTCAGTATAAAATAAGGGAAGCCTTTGGAAGTGCGGGTAGTGAGAAAAAATTAGCCTCTTATTTAAAGATTCCTGTAGTAAATTTCCGTGCAGGACATACTGGTTACCATGTAGGAGAAAAATTTACAAGAGAAATGAATATAACCGTGGATAATCTAGTAGCTTTAGCGGATTGGTTTACAGAAATAATTATAAATTTATCATTTAATACCACTACCCAATACACTAGTAACTCAGTTGGAAATGCCAAAGGTCAAGGGATGTTTGCTCCAGAAGAGCACGCTGAAGTTAATGAAGTTATTTCAACGGCTCAACGGGAAGGACGCGGTTTACTTATCTGGGGTGATGCAGGAGGGTGGAAACAAGCCAAAGATGGGTATGTGCAAGACATCTCCGATGTAATAACCGGATTAAGGCGGTATCCGCGAATTAATATTCAAGGATTAGGCACAATAGATATACCGGAGATACTGGCAGTTTCCAATATTGTTTTGATCCAGCCTCGTAATCATTCTCCTCCGGGTTTGGTGGTGAAGAGCAAAAATTCCTACCAAATTGCCCACAGTGGAGAGGCCTTCAATTCTATCTACATTGATGAAAAAATCTATAAACAATTATATTCTTTTGAGATTGCCGTTCTTCTCGCGCATGAAGCTATTGAACTTGGCGCCAAACAAATAGCACGCAGAAAACGTATTCCCTGGACAGTTGAGCTGGCTAAACAGGTACACCGTTTGGCTGAAGAATATGAGATAAAGATTGTGGGCAAAAGCCCTAATGGCAGGGGCAGTCGCTTTGACGACAGAATTGAAGCGCTGTTGGATTTTGCGAATTTAAACAAAAAAGTGCAGATACCGCCAATGCCAAGGGAGATAAATCCCGAACCGAAAAAGAAACAAGATGAGAAGACCTTTATTCCGCCAGAACCACAGAAAAAGCAAGATGCCTCCAAAGATATTAATCCCCTGACTTTAAAATATATGGAAGCTAATCCAGGAATCCTTGATAGTCTAAGAAAGTTATTCTTAGAGAGTCTTTCTAAAGACCTTTCTGCAAATTTACCTGCTAAATTAGATAATTTTCCTCCACCATTAGCCCAAGAGATCAGGCAGGCATATCAGCTTGGCAAAGTAAAAGGAATGCCTTTAGACGCAGACTTTCTAGCTGCACTGGTATTCTTTTTCTCAAAGATCTTCCCGAACCATGCAAATGAACTGATTCAATATATGAGGAATCTACGTATTTATTTAATAGACAATACACGTTCTACTTATGGAGCCACGCTTAGCGGAGATACATTCTATATCCAAAAATCCTGTATTGAAGATTTATTGGGTCGTCCTATTACGGTTGAGGAAATTTATCAAGGTATTAAGAATAAAGATCCTAGAATATGCGTAGCTTTATTCAGAATTTTAATCCATGAGCTTGGTTCGGGATTCTTTAAACTGTCGCATCCTGCAAATCAAGAATTAGAGGAAGTATTTTTAGCGATATTATCAAAAACCGAACCAAAAATATCTCCAAGTACACAACAAGAAATAAATAATATTAACAAGACTCCAAATTTAGACAGCTTAGCAAGGATTGATTGGGCACAAAAACGAACTCGGCGTTTAGATATTGATTATTCCAAATTAAATTTAGATGATTTATTAGAAACCCAGCCTTTAGCTAAGCCCAATATTAACGATGAACCGGGTGGTATCGATCTTACCAAAATTGAGATTACTCTTAAAGACGAAAAGTTTATTTCTAGCCTGAATCCGGCGGATTTAAAGATTCTACGGGCAGCCCGTGCTTTGAAAGAAGGACAAAATGGCTTAGCCGTTCTTTATATTCATGAAGTCAGGCTGATGTTAAAAGACAACATTCTTTCAGAAAGGGACATTACGCAAGGTGCTTTATTTAGAAACCTCCTATCCCAATTAGGAAGCAAGGATTTATTGCAGCCGGAAGTTATGGTAGAGTTTTATCCCTGGAGATAGATAAAATGTTAAAAAAGTTATCCATAATCTTATGCATTATCTTGAGCCTGTCGTTAATCTTTGAGCCGCTCTGTTTTGCTCAAGGATTAAACGAGCTTAATATTGCTGGATATTTAGGCCAATTGCACAGCCGGGTTACTACGGATAAATTCCGCCCCCTGCATTTAAGATACATTTCCTACGGCGCACAAGACAATACATTCCGCTTATTTATTGATAAAGGCGACCTCAAGAACCCCGGAATACGAGAGCTTGAAGATACCTCCAAGGAATTGCTAAAGTATTTCTTCATCGGTATCTCTCTTCCCAATGATGGTTTCTGGGTAAATTTACGACCTGACGCAGAAGATAATATCATTGATGACTATTTGGCCCAAACTGACATGGGCAAAATTATGCTTGAGGCAGACCTGCAGCTTAAGAAAGATACGGCCCTTGCCACCTCACCGGAAACTCCCGAAGGAAGAGAATACTGGCATAAGCTGTATCAGAAGGCAGGCGAGCTTTTCGGCTCCGATAATATCACTATTCCGACTTTGACAAGGCCCTGGATTGTGCCGGATGAGATAATCGTAAGAGAGGCCACAGCTTCAGCCTATATTTACAAGGCTACCCTTAAAGTCTGCTTAGAGCAGGACTATCTTAAAAATGATACAGTCTATAATTTTAAAGACGAACGCCTAAAGCAACTCAATGAATACTCAAGCCAGCTTATCCGGGAGCTGATTATTCCTAAGCTTAGTAAAGAAATAAATACCTCTAAAAAATACGCTTCCTTAAGGCAGGTCTATTATTCCTTAATCCTTAGCCAGTGGTTTAAGGCGCGTTTCTACGGCAAAGGCGGTACTTACTCAAGGATTATAAACAGCAAAGATTTAACTAACCTAATTTCCAAAGACTATTGGTCCAAGACGACTTACTTCCGGGCATACCAGAAGTCCTTTAAAGACGGCGAATACAATCTTAAGGAGCCAATATATACGCCATACGGCCAAACTATCAGGAGTTATTTTAGCGGCGGAATGATTCTTTCAAGCTCGGATTTAGATTTAGCTTTAAGAAGCCCAACGGCTAAGGCCGGGAATGTTATGATACAGCCTGCTGCACATGATTTTGATGCAAGCAGCAGCCCTATCTTAGCTGAAATGGTGATCCAGGCTAATAATCCTGGGGAGATAGTGATCCAAAATGAGGGTAATTTTGCCGTTTCTTATCCCAGCGATACCGAGTCAGTAATTTTACCCACTCAGAAAGAGATGCAAGAAGCCCTGGCTCAGAAAACAAGGGTGGAAACAAATGGGGTGGGCGTAGAGATTCTGTCCGGTTCTTTGCCGATACGAGAAAAAAGTTATATTGTGAAACTTAAGGACGCTGTTCTGAATTTCTTAAAAGGCGCACCGCAGAAAGAACCGGTTGAAGAAGAGCAGCTCATTGAAGAAGCAATTCAGGCTTCAGGTTTAAAGCCAGATTTAGCCGATTCCTATGCCCGTTTTATTGCTGAACAGGGTGCCTATTTAAGAGTTGCAAGCCAGGAAAAAACGGTAAGATGGGATTATTTAAAGGGGCCTGATAAGTGCGATATTAGAAAAGCATTGAATTTACTGTCAGAGTTAAAGTTTTTAGGCCATGGGACCATAGGATTTCAGAATACAGAAGATAACCATGATAGAAAAATATCAGCAGGGGATACTGATTATATAGGAGCTGTGAGGTTGCTCAACATAATTTTAAGCGGGGAAATAAGGGATTCCTCGGTCTCGGAATTTGTAGCAGAGAGACAAGATTATTTTAAGCTGAATCCAAATTATTATGGCCCATTTTTTGTAATCTTAAAGCCCGGCATTAAAGAATCGGACTTGGGAAAGACCGGTAATATGTGGAATGATCGTTTTAGGCAAATTGAGAGCAAATTCCACTATGCATATCTTTTGCCTAGGACCGTAGATAAAGAATTCTTTACAAAAGCGATAGAGCGAGCTGTAAAAGAGGGCATTATTAGTAAGGATAAAGGAAGGGAAACGATATCAAAATTAAAAACGGTAGCTGAATTCTTGGAAGAGAAAGGGGGAGGACATTTAGGGCCAGCTAATTTAAATCCAGCAGTGACAAGCCTTATTCCGAAACGAGTAAGTTCACCTTTAATTGCTCCTAAGCTCGATGCAAAGGGTGGCATTGATTTTCGCACTTTGCCTATTGTCACCCAAGCTTTGAGTAACTTACGCTTGAATGCTTCCCGTATATCTTTAGGCAGGTTGGAGAGCATTAACCTTGACCAGGAGTTAAAGGATATTCAGAAGATGATTGGAGTAGGGATTACACCTTCCGCGGAAAGAATCAAGGAATATGTCCAGTTATCCTGCCTTAAAGGCAATCCAGATATAAAGAAAGTGGTTTCTTGTATCGCGAATATATTAAGGCTCGAAGAAGAGCGCTGTTGTTCAAGCGATGTAATGCTTAAAGATATGCTTATTGTCCTCGAATCAACGAGTTCCCCAGAGGAATTAAAAGCTATTTTTATCAAGCAACCTAATTAAGAATAATTCCTGCCACGGTTTAAGCCAATATCCGGCAATGCCCCAAAGTATCCTTCGGTCTTTGGGGCTGTTTTATTTATTGAGTGGGACGGATTAAAGTGATAAAATTTGTTAGTGCAAAAGAAGCCAAAGGCAATGAAAAAGAAGGGGGCATATATGGCCGAAGGTGGGTTTTTAGTTAAATTTGATGGAAAAGAGATTACGCGCTGTTATGCGGTAGCTTTTGATTATGACGAACGGCAATATACGGTTAATAATGCCGAAAAGCGTGAGCTGCCGCCTGTAAGAAATATAAGCATTGAAGTAGAGAAAGGATAATTTTGATAAAGTGAAGAAAAGCTTATCAATTTGGATTATGGCTCTTGCTGTTTCTGGAATAACGGCAAGGGCTTTTTGTTATCAAGCGGACGTGACCGATATTAGCGGGAGCAAATATTTTCCTGCCGTAAATGAAGCTATTGCTAAATCAGAGAAGTCAATAAAGGTTGTAATGTTTGCAGTAGAGTCGTCTTTATCCAGGCCAGATTCAAAGCCAAATAAACTTATAAATGCGCTTATTGAAGCAAGGAATAGGGGAGTAGATGTAGAAGTTATTTTAGATCAGAATGTAGATTTTGTTCAGCGAAGACACGCAAGCGATTGGGAAACCAAAATCAAAAGTACAAGGGCTTATAAACGGCTTAAAGAGGCAGGTATGAAGGTTTATTATGATGAACCTGCAAGATACACGCACGCCAAAGCCGTCATTATAGACAAAAAAATAGTCATCTTAGGAAGCACAAACTGGACTGAATCTTCATTTGATAACAATATCGAAACAAGCGTACTGATTAACTCGCCACAATTAGCAGAAGAAATTTTAGCCTATTTAAAAACCATTAAGATAGACACAAAAATTGATGAATACCTTGATACGATCGGCCCATCCGTGCCGATAGCTTGGGAGTTTATGGATAATCCGAAACTTGCGCCTCTTCTGATAAAAGACCAAGCCGAAAGGGCTTTTGACGTTTATTTATATCTGCTATGGAAATATGACGGCAATCCGCAAGCCAAGTTAACGCTCTTCTATGATGACCTGGCTAAGTACCTTGATATTTACGAAGGCTGGACAAGCGAGAATTACAGAAGGCAGATCATCAAAGTATTTAAGAAATTGGAGCAAAAATACAAATTGCTCAAATTTGAGCCTCGGTATGCGAAGGAAGCAACAATAACGCTATTAAATTATGACGAAGGTGGGGGGATATATGCGATACCGGATGAGCAATATTTTGAGCTCCCTGACGATTATTTTAAATTAAATTGGAACAGGGAATTATCCCTAAGAGCCAAATTCTGCTACCTTATAAACCTTGCCAATACTGACATAAGCGACATAAAGCCATATTGGTCAAAAAGCGTGAATACAATAACGAAGCAATTCGGCGATATTGGTCAAGATGTTATCAATAAGGGGATGGGCGAATTAAGGCGAAAGAATTTACTTGAGGTGAAATACGATGAATTATCAGGTAAGCTCTATGAGCAGAGAAGGCCCAAGATGTACAAGATCCTAAAACTCTATGACCCGAAGGAACGCTTGTCTAGGTTGAAAGCTTTAGAAGAGAAATACGGTAAAGTGGAATATGCTAAGGCAAGAAAATATGCAGAAATCGTTTTTGAAGAAAACAATCCCGAAGTCATTGAAGATATAATCCTAAAGACAAAAGAATATGGAGCAAAAGAAATAAAAAGAGCGTTCGGCGAAGTTGCCCGGAAAAATATAGATAATCCTAAAAGAAATTATATTTATGTAACAAGGATAATAGGAAGAAAAGAAGTAATAGAACCTTAATCTTTACAATCCATAACAATATTTACTTAAATCTTGGCAGAGAAAATGGATTTAGAGAAAAAAGATTATAAACAAGAGCAGGAGCAATTTTTTGAAAAAACAGAGCGGGCTCTACGCGCTCTCTTCAACGCTGCCAAGGCAAAAAATGAATTACATTTTTGTCTCTCCCTTGCACCTGAATTTAGAGGTTGTCAAGATCCAGGATGGTGTACAGCTATAGAATCTTTTCGCGCTTTTGATGAATATATGAGTTTCATACATTTGATTGGGAAAAGCAGTTTTTCTATTCGAGTTGTGCTCGGTTTTTATTGCCATCTTGCTGAAGCCAGCGGTTTCTATGAAGTTCCTAAGAACTTACTTCGAATAGTAGAAGGTAAAAAATATAATCTTTGGCCTTTTCAAGAAATTGTAGAAAAGCACAAGGAAACTGGGAAAATTATTGCCCCAAATGCGAATAAAGTTTTGAGAGATTTGGCAGGGCATGCTAAAGAGTTAGGTTTTGATGAATTGGCCGAAGTTTTTAAAGATGCATTTGATCCTGATCTAAGAAATGGTTATTCGCACGCAGATTACGTTATATGGAATGACGGTATTAGGCTGAGAAAAAGAAATGGCGGTCAACCACGGAAAGTGAGTTGGGAAGAATTTGACTGTCTTTTTAATAAGGGAATAATTTTTTTCCATATTTTAAAGCAGCTAGCCATTGAGTATCAAAATGAATATATAGAACCCAAGACTATAAAAGGGCAGTTAGATAATGAACCTATTGGCTATTGGACAATACATTGCAATAAAGAAAAGGGTTCTTTTTCAATATCCAATAGCTTAGCGAATCCTAATATTGTCAAAGATGATAATAAAAAAGATGTCACGCCTTGACCCCGACTCTCTAAAAATCGGCTATGTAATTCTTGCGGCTACGCATAAGCCTGCAATTCAGGCTTTTCAGCGCAAGGCCGGATACGGCGAGAGTTCTAAATGGGTCCATGTTGCCGGGAGTTTAGGCGGTTATGATGCGGTAGAGGCGGCAGTGCCAAGGTCAAGGGTAATTAATCTGCAAAAGGAATACGTGGACAGAGGAATCGAGATCAAGGTTATGCGTAGGATCGGTCAAATTGAATACAAACGCTACAAGATCGCCCTCTGGTGGGCCACGATGAACAACTTGCCTTATGACGCTTTACAGTTCTTTTGGTTTCCTTTATCGGTTATTTGTGGTAAAATTGGGTTAATTCTGCATAGATTATTCAGCAGCAACAAAAGATTTATTTGTTCTGAACTTATAACAGCGGGATTTTACAAGGAAGGCGATTATTTCTTTGGTAAACCGCAGCAAGAAGTTCTTCCTGCCGACTTTGACAATCCTGCGTTCTTTGAAGAAGTAAAAGATATTTGGCTTTTTCCCTGATTCAACCTGTTTTTTCAAGAGAAAGATGGGTTGGGAGCAAAAAGGCAAAATTTGCCCCCACCCAAATTTTGCCTTTTTGTTGGCTCTCAAGTGTTGTCCGCGAGAGGCGCGG
>Ga0172375_10003962_pt1 | contig 22209 bp, 20 predicted proteins | sample LakKiv1m_FD_114537 | JGI IMG/M metagenome (GOLD analysis project Ga0172375, IMG submission 114537) | Freshwater microbial communities from Kabuno Bay, South-Kivu, Congo - kab_092012_11.1m | ecosystem: Environmental > Aquatic > Freshwater > Lake | place: Democratic Republic of the Congo... | reverse complement strand
GATCCTATATATCTATGATATATTATATATGGTTAATAAATATTAATTATGACAGCTATAACAAATCAGGAGATAATCGCAGAAGTTAGAAGTCCAGGTTATAAAAAAGTTGGTAATGATGTTTACTTTGGTGATAGACAGAAAGTAGTAACGGTACCCAATGCCAGGAATCTAAGTGTGTTAATGCCTGCTCAGATTCCAGTATTCACTGATACTGTTGAGGGGATTAACTTAGAAGTCGATCCTATACGTTCAAGAGAATCAGTTGCTATGCAGAGAGCTTTGATGTCTTCAACAGCCTTAACATTAGTACAAATTAGAAGTCTTCCTAGATAATCATTTAGGATCTATCCATTTCTTGAAGGTGAGTATGAAGGTGGTGCCTTTACCTACAGTGCTCTCTATTTCGTAATTACCATCCATTAATTTAATTAATGTGAAGGTAACGTAGAGTCCTAGTCCTGTTCCTCCAGGTCTTACAATATTTAGATCGGTCTTCTTACCGGAACGGATATAGTTATTGACTCGATAGAATTTTTTACCTAAATGTTTAATCTCATCCTCAGGTATGCCTACTCCAGTATCTGTAATTAGCATTTTAATCTCATCAACACTTTTTTCTAGAGTGATGGTTACTGATCCTTTTTGAGTATATTTAATAGCGTTGTCTATCAAGTTATCAGAGACTTCCTGGATTTTTGCCCTGTCCGCCTTTATATATATTGATTTACTAATTTTATTTATCAATTGTAGGCCTTTCTCTTTTGCTTTATGTTCCAGACCAGCGAAACTGTCATTTACAACATCAAGTAAATCCACCTTTTCAGGATTAATTTCCATCCTCTTGTTATCTATCTTCGTGACAGCTAATAGAGTTTCAAGAGTCATTATCTCCCTATCAATATTCTCACTTGCCACATCTGTGTATTGAACTATTTTGGCATGATTTTTTTGAGGATTCTCTAACAGAGTCTTATTTAATGAAATGGCATTTCTAGCTATTGTTAAAGGAGTTCTAAGCTCATGTCCTAAGATATCTAGAATGTCTCTTTCATATTGAAGATTTCTTGCTAAAAGTTTGTTCTTCCTATCTAATTCTCTTGTGGCTTTCTGAATCGAAATTTCGAGTGTCTGATTAAAGCGTTTCTGTTCTTCATAAAGCAGATACCTGTTTATGGCCATCTTTAATATCTTAAGGATCCTAAATAATTGAGAGATTTCCTCCTTTGAATAAAAACCATTAGTATTCTTATGTAGAAATACAACTATGGCTAATAATTCTTTATCATTAGTTAAAGGGAAAAATAGTGCAAAGGTGCGTTGATGATTATCATCAAATGAGAATGGATGCTTTATGTGGGAAAGTGCTTTTATCTCTTTAATTACATTGTTATTAATTTTATTCTCAGAGTAGTACTTTTTTTCTGATGGGAGATAAATTATTACATCCTTGGACGAAAGGGCAGTATTAAAATAATGGATTAAATCTTGTATATAATTTTGTATCTCAATGTTGTTATTTGACTGATCTATCAACCACTCATTGATTTTATATAGCGACTCGTAACTAACTTTTAATGCTTTAAAGAAAAACCCTCTTATCTGAGGCAGGAGTTTTTCAATAAATATTGCGACTACGCATGCAATTACAAATCCGAAGATGAAAATCCTAATATCATTTAGTTTAGTAATATCCCAACCTAGGATCAGTTGTTCAAATTTTTGTGTCCCCCAACTAAGAAGGAATAAAATAATAGCAGCAGTTAATATTGCTAAAATGTTTGAGAGAATGTACTTAAGGGAATATATTTTTTCTTGGACTATTACCCAAGCACTTCCAAGTGCGAATATGAATGTCGAATATTGGCCAACAAAAATGAACGAGTTTATCCCAAAATTAGGTAATACTAAATTAAAAATAATAACTAAGGCTATTGATAAAACAAAAAGAGAGAAGATTAATGAAATCTGAGCCCTCTTTACACCTTTTGCAGTAATCAGCACTGAAATTAGCGTAGCTATTAGAAATACAGCCATTATTAGGACTAAGATAGACCATGCTGCGAATCCTTCTCCGTAAACTGTGCCTTCAGATTGATGCGATGTTGCGGGGATTCCTTCTTTAACCACCAAATCTGAGAATTGGGTGAGAACAAATATTAATATCCCAAAAATCCTAAAAGGAATAGATTTAAATTTAAATTTGAAAGACGAAGAAAATAATATTAGCTCTATCATCGTCAATACAGTTGATGAAAAAGCCATCCTTGTGAAAAAGGTCACAATTAATTTGGCATCACTAAAATGATTTATCCAGGAACTTAAAATCCATAAGCTTACACCAAGAGTTGCGATTGAAAGATGCTTTTGTGTTTTACTATAACTTCTTGATTTGTTGAATATTAAGTATAGAAAGACAAAGAAATTTAGGATTGTCGAGGAAATTAAAATTATTGATTGAACATCAAAGGTCCTTTCATTCATTGATAGTTTTATGAATTTTTTCGATTATTTGATTTAAGTCCTGCATTTCTTTATGAATCTCAAGAGAATAATATTCTAACTGTTTTTTTATTTTATTATTATTAATAAGATTGTCGATTTTTATGTACAAATCCTTATCCGAGAGTAAGCGAATTTTTGTAGATAAAATATAATCACCTAATCCAAGTGACTTAATTCTTCGCAAATTTAATTCTTGCTCAGCCTGTTGTGGAATCCCTAGTATGGGTACCTTATTTAACAGAGAATCATATATTGTACCCTTACCACCATGACAAATCGTAATATCGGCTAATTGCATCATTATTCTAGCTGGAGCAGTGTTTGTGAGAAATACATTATTAGGTAGTGGCAGTTCTTTTTTTAGTAAATTGCAGGAATTAGTGATTATAAAGTAATTTTCTTTTTTATTAAAAATTGATGAAAGTCTACTCAACATATATGGATAAAGCTTATCTGAGGATGATCCCATAGATAAATATATAAACTTTCCATCCTTTTCTTTTGCTTTAGTTATCCAAGAGGGGATTGGATGTATGTCAGTTCTATTCTGAAGAGGTCCAGTAAATATATATTTATTTTTGGGAGCTAAATCGTTAATTGGAAAAAGTAATCGGCTTTCAGGTATCAGTGTTAAAAATTCTCCTGCATATGCATCATACATACTCTTGATTGGGGGCAATTTGTATTTTTTTAAAATAATGTTGTATGCTTTAGCTGCGTTTTTAGCTTTAGATACTACAAATCTTTTCGCATTTCTATTCATAATCTGACCTAATAATGGGATCTTAGTTAATGGGAAGAGACTGAAAGTCTCGGGGATTTCATAAGGTAGGTCATAAAATTCTGTTAGAAATGAGACTGTTAAACTAATATAAGGTATATTTAAAATCCGACAGCCAATAATAGTTGATGTCCGCCCTTGAGTTATGACTAGATTTGGTTTTAGATTCTTTAATAAATTTATCTCTTCTTTTACATGCTCATCCAAAGTCTTCACGTCATGGAAATTAATATTTCCACTATCTACAACTTTACGATATTTTTTAAATGGGATTTCGATTAATTTAACTACTTTGAATCCAGATGACTTTGCCAGTTTAATATACGGACCTTCTCCTGCAAAAGCGATTTCGTCACCTAAATTTGAGAACAAATTAGCAAGCTCTATTAAACCAAAGGTAGTTCCTAGTTGATGGGCATAGGGTAGAAAAAGTATTAAAGCCATATCATTTCCCCTTTTCTTTTAATTTTATCAGCGTGGGAGAGTCATTAGGGTCTTTAGTAGCAATATCAGTGTCACCCACAATATCTATGATTGGAATATAATTACCGTCTGCTAGTTTTGTTAAAATGCCTTGATCTATTTCTGTTGGCCCTAAATAATCAATGTATTGTACTATATACGCCACTATTGTTTTCAAATTCCCTTTACCGAGTACTAAGACCATTCTCCTGTAGAATGAATCCGTAGCTCTGCCTTTATACTCAAAATGTAATAATCTTTCACCATCTCTCTCCGTTACCCAGAAAGTTAGGATATTTTTCCATAAGAATAAGGTGTGCATTGAATATAATCCTTTATTAGTTATTTGATGTTTGATCTTATGAGGAGGAACAGAGTAGACAGTATAAAGAACTACAACAAGAGCGATAATTGCAAATATTAAGATGAAGTTGTTTGTCAGTGCTGATAGTGCGATAAGCACTAATGCGATTATGCCTACATAAGCAAACCAGCGTCTGCTTTTAGGAGTATATATCCTTTCTGGAGCTTCCCATTCATAAACAGTTTCTAATTGCTTCCTTTCGTTTTCAATTACTTTCTGTAATTGCTTTTGGAGTTTTATTTCCTTATCCAGCAGTTCATCCTCCGTTAACTGCTTATCTTTTGGGTCAGCCATGGTAATAAAGGTCAATAGTTAATATCATTGTAATTACTTGTTTAAGATAAAACAATAGAACATTTTCCCTTTGACTGATTCATATATAATAAAGGATAGATGAGCATCCCTTTAGCTGAAAAATTAAGACCTTCTGATACTCAAGGCTTTATTGGCCAAAAACATCTTATGGGCAAAGATGGGCCTATTACTAAAATGCTGGAAACTGGATCAATAGTTTCCATGATTTTTTGGGGTCCCCCAGGTTCAGGTAAGACCACATTAGCAAGATTAATAGCAAATTATGTAAATGCTCATTTTGTTACTCTGTCAGCAGTCAATTCAGGTAAAGCTGATGTGATGAAGATCGTAAAGCAGGGCAGAGAATATCAGCAATTGATGAACAGACGTACAATACTTTTCATTGATGAGATCCATAGATTCAACAAAGCACAACAAGATGCTTTCCTTCCTTACGTCGAGGATGGTACCATAATATTAATTGGGGCAACGACAGAGAATCCCTCCTTCTCGGTCAATGCCCCTTTATTATCCCGCTGCAGAGTATTCAAACTGGAAAGCCATGAAGATAAAGATATTCTGGAGCTATTAAAGAAAGCTGCTGCTAATTATCCTGATCATAAATTCGCACCTAAAGCCTTTGATATGGCTATAAAGCATTTGAACGGTGATGCCAGGGCAGCTATAAATGCAGTTGAACTGGCTGCCTCGTTATCCAATAATGTCACTGTTAAGATAATGGAAGCAGCTTTACAGAAGAAATCCCTTTATTATGACAAACAGGGAGATTCCCATTTCGATACAATCTCTGCCTTTATTAAAAGTATGAGAGGAGGTGAGCCTAATGCCACACTTCATTATTTAGCTAGAATGATCAAAGCTGGTGAAGATCCAGTATTTATTGCTAGAAGGATGGTGATCTTTGCGTCTGAAGATATTGGTAATGCCAGACCAAATGCCCTAGTTCTGGCAGTAGCTTGTATGGACGCTGTAAAAATGATCGGTATGCCAGAATCTCAGCTCATATTAGCCCAGACTGCAACATACTTAGCAACTTGCCCTAAATCCATTGCTTCAACAGAGGGAATTTTTACAGCACTAAAAGATCTTGATGACATGAAATTGGATCCAATCCCCCTACATTTAAGAAATCCTGTGACAAAATATATGAAAGAAATTGGTTATGGAAAGGGGCATGTTCGCTATCCTTGGCAGGCTGAAAAAATGGGCAAAAAGACTACTAGGCAACAGTATTTGCCCGACAACCTAATGAACAGAAAATATTATGAACCAGATTGGTAAATTTTTTGTAATATTTTCTAAAATTTTCCGTTACTTGAATAGGCAATTTTCGTTGACAAAGATTATACGCTATGATATACCTTAGCAACGAAAATTAAATATAGGCAAATAAAGGGGTCTAATGTTTTTAATTTCCAATAAAAAGTAAAATAGTATTTTTTAATACGGACTGATTATTTAACTGTCCGTTTTTTGTTTTTAATAAACTTCATTTTTAATCACCACAAAATATGAGCCAGAAGAAAACAGAAAGAATCAATCTCGCTGCAGCAGAATTCCCTACTCTGCAGAATAATTTAATTGAAGCTCAGCTTCTTTCTTACCAGGATTTTCTTGAAAATGGTATTAAAGAGCTCTTCGATGAGATCAACCCAATTACTGACTACACTGGGGAATCATGGGAATTAAGATTTGAGGATGTGGAATGGGGTCCTGAGAACATGACATTAAGACAAGCACAGAAATTATCCCTCTCATATGATAAGCCACTATATATAAACGCCAAATTAATCAATAAAAAGACAGGAGAGATCAAGAAACAGAAGATATTTGTTGCTGATATTCCTATGATGAGTAACCGTGCTTCTTTTGTTGTTAATGGCAATGAAAGAGTCGTTGTTATGCAGATAGTAAGAGCTGAAGGCGTGATGTATCTAGTGAACAAGCTGCCTGGAAGTCATATCACCACTTTTATGGTCAAATTAATGCCTTTAAGAGGTAAGTGGTTTGATTTTGAGGTGAATAAGAATGGTGTGATGATGACCAAGTTGCTTGATAAAAGACCAAAGATCATGCTCACTACATTATTAAGAGCATTAGGATACAGCTCTGACGGTGAAATTCATAAACTATTGGACGAGTCTGATAAAGGTGAAACAAGCTTTGTTGATAGAACTTTAGCAAAAGATCCAACCAGCAATCAGGAAGAAGCATTATTAGAAATATTCAGGAAATTAAGACCAGAAGATTCCATCAATTTAGAGAATGCCAAAGATTTTCTGGATAAACTTTTCTTTGATAAGAGAAGATTCTATCTAGGTAAAGTTGGAAGATACCAAATGAATAAGAAGTTTGGTATTGAAACTCCCATAACTACTGATGATTATCTATTAAAGACATCTGATATTGTAAATATAATAAAAGCCTTAATTCAGTTGAATCAAGGCTCAATTCCTGTAGATGATGTGGATAGTCTAGTAAACAGAAGAATTAGAGGTGTAGGTGAATTAGTCGGTGAGAGACTGAGAGTTGGTATCTTGAGAATGGAGAAGAACATTAGAGATAGAATGAGCACATATTCTACCGAAGATCTAGTTATTCCCTCTGTTATTGTTAACTCTAAACCAATCATTGCTGCTATGAACCAATTCTTTGGAAGTAGCGCAGTATCAAGGTACATGGATCAGGAGAATGTTCTTTCAGAATTAGAAACTAAAAGAAGGATAACTGCTGGAGGTCCAAAAGGACTTACCAAAGAAAGAGCTACTTTCTCTGTTCGCGACGTACATAGTTCTCATTATGGGAAACTTTGTCCTGTAGCTACACCAGAAGGTCCTTCTATCGGTATTGTCTCTCAGATGGCAATTTATGCCAGACTGAATGATTATGGCTTCTTAGAGACCCCTTATTTCAAAGTCTTAAGTAATGTTACTTTAAGTGAGGTAACACCAAAAATGCTTTTAGACAGAGTTTTAAGAGAAGATGCTAAAGATGAGAAAGGTAAAATCGTTGTTAAAAGTGGTACTAAATTAGGGAAAGCTGAATTAGATAAAATTCAAAAAGCAAAATTAGAAGCAATCAAAGTTCAACCATTTGTTACAAATGAAGTTGTTTATCTTCCTTCAGACACAGAATTGAAATACAAGATCGGACCAGCTGCAGTAGAGAAAGATGAAAAGGGTCATATTATTGAACCTGCTGTATTCGTGAGATTCCAGGGAAATTATCTTAAAATTCCATGCACAGAATTGGATTTCATTGATATTAACCCCGGCCAGATTGCTGGATTAGGATTATCATTGGTACCATTCAGTTTCAATGACGATCCCACCAGAACTCTTATGGCGGCAAATATGCAGAGGCAGGCTGTTCCATTGATCAATCCTTCAGCACCTATTGTAGCAACTGGAGTTGAAGAGACTATTGGTAGAGCCTCAGGAAGAGTAGTAATTGCAGAAAATGATGGAGATGTTTTAGAGAGTGACTCACAACACATAACTGTCAGATATTCGGACAAGACCAAGGTTGTCTATGAATTGGAGAAATTTGTTAAGACCAATCAGAACACAGCATTTACACAGATCCCCAGGATCATGGTTGGTGAGAAATTTAAGAAAGGTGACATTCTTGTGGATGGACCTTCCATGGATAATGGTGAATTAGCATTGGGAAGAAATCTTCTTGCAGCCTACATGGTATATGAAGGGTACAACTATGAAGATTCCATTATTGTGTCCGAAAGATTGGTTCAGGATGATGTATTAACATCGATCCATATTAAAGAATATGTTCAGGACATTAGAGAAACAAAATTAGGAGATGAATTGATCACAAGAGATATCCCCAATATTGGTGAATATCTTTTAAGAAACCTTGATGAAAATGGTATCGTCAGAATTGGAGCCAGTGTCAATGCTCAAGATATTCTGGTAGGTATCATTGCTCCTAAGGGAGAATCTGAACTTACAGCTGAAGAGAAACTACTTAGAGCAATCTTTGGAGAATATGCTAGGGATGTTAGAGACAATTCTCTAAGAATGCCCCATGGAGATAAAGGTATTGTAATTGGTGTTCAAATGCTTGATAAGGCTAAGGGTGATAAATTAAACCCTGGTGTTCTTAAGCAGGTCAAAGTATGGGTGGCTAGTACTCATAAGATCTCAGTTGGTGATAAGCTGACTGGATTACATGGAGATAAAGGTGTAATTTCCAGGATCGTTCCTATGGAAGAAATGCCTTATCTGGAAGATGGTACACCTATTGATATCATTCTTTCACCTATGTTTGTAAAACGTATGAATTTGGGTCAGATCAGAGAGATGGAAATGGCTGCTCTTGCTTCCAAATTAGGAATCAAAGTTAAAGTCCCTCCATTCACAGAAGTAGATTTCGACAAGATCGATAAATTAGCAAAAAGCAAGGGGGTCAGTTTAAATCAGAAGGTAACCCTTTATGATGGAAAGACCGGTAAAGCTTTTGCTAAGCCAATTCTTGTTGGACCAAGATATTTATTGAAACTTAATCACTTATCAGCAGACAAGATTCATGCCAGATCCACAGGATCTTACACTTTAGTAACTCAGCAGCCACTAGGTGGAAAAGCTCAGTTCGGAGGACAAAGATTCGGAGAGATGGAAGTCTGGGCATTAGAAGCTCACTCTGCTGTACACAATCTGCAGGAACTTTTAACTATCAAATCTGATGATGTGGTAGGTAGAGCTGCTGCTTACAAGTCTATTATCCAGGGATTGCCCATCGAGGCACCAAATATTCCTGAATCCTTCAAAGTATTAACTTCAGAGTTAAGAGCTTTGGGATTAAGTCTAGATATGATCGAGCCTGATCAGGATGAAGTTGATGAGGCAGAGATCGTTGAAGGAGTCCTGGATGTAAATGACCAGATAGTTGAATAAGTATATATTAACCATTATTAATTACTACTTATGATTAAAGATTTTAAAGCTCTAAAACTTAGTATCGCATCACCAGAGCAGATACTTAACTGGAGTTACGGTGAGGTCAGAAAAGCCGAGACCATTAATTACAGGACTCACAGGCCTGAAGTCGACGGTCTTATGGATGAAAAAATATTCGGACCAACCAAGAACTTCGAATGTTATTGCGGTAAATACAAAAAGATAAGATACAAAGGTATTATCTGCGATAAGTGCGGTGTTGAAGTTACCCATAAAAGAGTCAGAAGAGAGAGGATGGGCCATATTAAATTGGCCTCTCCAGTTACTCATGTTTGGTTTGCACACGGTGTACCAAACAAATTGGCTATTATTCTGGGTGTAACTCAGAAAAAGTTGGAAACAGTCATATATTTTGCCAGATATTTGGTAACTTCCTATGACCAGGATAAAAAGACTGAAGTAATTGATAGGATCAAATCTAAAAAAGAAGCTGATCTTAAAGCAATATCAGATGAATTGAATCAAAAATTACAGGAGACTGAATTACACTTCGCAGAAATTATTGCCAATGCTAAAAAAGAAGAAGCCAATGAAAAGAAATTAACTTTCAAGATCGACAAGATAAATAACGATCTAAGAAAGGAATTAGCCAAGATCAAATCTGTCTATTCTCAAAAAGAAGGTAATCTTCTTAATAAATACAAAGGTATTCTAGAATTAGTAGAAACATTGGAAGAGTGTACAACTCTATCTGAGGATGACTTCAATCTATTAAGAGAGTTCGATGCTATCTTCTTTGAAGCAGAGATGGGAGCAGAAGCTATTGAAAAGGTGTTAAGCAAGATTAATATAACTTCAGAATTAGAGAGTATTGATGCTCAGATCAAAGATTCGAGATCAATCCCCAAGAGAAGAAAATTAATCCAGAGAATGAGAGTTTTAGAAGGTATGCTTAAAGCTGGCATTGCACCTTCCTGGATAGTAATAGATGTCCTGCCAGTTATTCCACCAGATCTAAGACCAATAATTCAACTTCCTGGTGGTAGATTTGCTACTTCTGATCTAAATGATCTATATAGAAGAGTTATTAACAGAAATAACAGACTTAAAAGACTAATGTCTTTAGGAGCACCCGAGATCATTTTAAGAAATGAAAAAAGAATGCTTCAGGAATCTGTAGATGCTTTAGTAGATAATGATCATAGACCAGGTAATCCAGTATTAAATTCCAGAGGGTTGCCTTACAAATCTCTTTCGGACATGCTAAGAGGTAAACAGGGTAGATTCAGACAGAACTTACTCGGTAAACGTGTAGACTATTCTGGTAGATCTGTAATTGTTGCAGGTCCAGAATTAAAGATTAATCAATGTGGTCTACCTAAGACAATGGCCTTGGAATTATTCAAACCATTTGTTTTGAGACAGATCATTGTTGAAGGATTAGCACCAAATATTAAAAGTGCAAAACTATTCTTTGAATCAAAAGCACCTGAAGTTTGGGATCTTTTGGAAAGAGTGATCGAAGGGAGACCAGTTCTATTAAATAGAGCTCCAACCCTTCATAAACAAGGTATTCAAGCTTTCTTCCCAGTATTGATTGAAGGCAATGCCATTAGATTACATCCAATGGTATGTCGAGGATTCAATGCTGACTTTGATGGAGATCAAATGGCTGTTCACGTACCTCTGTCAACAAAGGCTATAGAAGAAGCTAAGGAAAAGATGTTTGCTAAGTCAAATATCCTTCTGAATGCTGATGGTAATCCTGTAATTAATGTTGAAAAAGATATGGCTCTCGGAGTATTCCATGTCACAGGCTTGGAGGAAAGAGAAAAACCAAAGTATTTCAGTTCATCTGATGAGGCAATTGGAAGATACCAGAACGATGAATTGGAATTAAGAGAAGAGATTAAAGTCTTAATTGATGGTAAGTTAATTGATACTAGTGTTGGAAGAATTCTATTCAATAATGCAATTCCTAGTGAAGCAACAGAGGAATTAGGATTTTTAAATAGACCTTTCAATAAAGGAGAGGTTGCTAAATTATCAAGTACCATTTTTAATAAATTCGGTGCTGATGTCACAGTTAAATTCCTGGATAATATTGAATCTCTTGGATTTAACTTTGCCACTCAATCAGCTTTGACTGTAGGTATGGATGATTTTGTCATCTCTGCCAACAAAGATAAGTATTTAGAGGAGATCGAGCAAAAAGAGGATCAACTCTTAAATGATTATCTTAACGGCCTTATTACTGATGAAGAAAGAAAGAGATTGTTCGAAAAATTATGGATGGATATGATCGAGAAGATCGCAGATGATAACTGGAAGAATTATCAAAGTCAGAAGGATAATAATCTGGTAGTTCTGCAGGATTCGGGAGCCATTCCAGTACAAAATCCTTTAAGACAGATTTCAGGTGTTAGAGGTCTAATTCTTGATCCTTCTGGAAACATTGTACAATTACCTTTACGTTCTAACTACAAAGAAGGTCTTTCAGCTCTTGAATACTTCGTAGCAGCTAGAGGTACTAGAAAAGGTCTTGCTGATACAGCTCTTAAAACAGCAGAATCAGGATATTTAACAAGAAGACTTTGCGATGTAGCTCAAGATTTGATCACCAAAGAGGATGATTGTGGTAGTGAAGATGGTATCACTATATATCGAGGTCAAAGCAGACGTATCTCCTTTGGAGATAGGTTGGCAGGCAGAATTGCAGCAGAGGTAATTGCTGATCCTAAAACAGGTGAGGTAATCGTCAAAGCTCAAGAAGAGATCACTCCTGAAATGGCCAAATCCGTAGATGAGGCTAAGGTGGAATCTGCTAAAGTACGATCAGTATTAACTTGTAGATCAAGATATGGTGTTTGCCAGAGATGTTATGGCAACAGTTTATCTACCAAGAGAATAGTGAATAAAGGTGTGGCAGTTGGAATTATTGCTGCACAGTCCATGGGAGAAGCTGCAACTCAGCTTACTCTTAATACTAAGCACTTATCCGGTAGAGCTGGAACTGACATTACTCAGGGGTTACCTAGAGTAGAAGAATTGTTCGAAGCCAGAACACCTAAGGCTAGAGCCCTGATCAGTGGTATGGATGGTGAAGTGAGTTTTATCAAGGATGATGCTGACAATGTAGTAGGACTTAAGATTGTCAGTAAAGAATCAGTAAGCAAGAAATTCACCTTAGAAGAAAAGGATGTAACTAAGATCCAAAAGAGCAAGACCTTGAAAGAAGGTGATGTGATCTTTACCAAAGCATCCGGAGATAATGTAGTGGCTATTGGTCCAGGTAAGGCAGTGAGAAAAGATAATGAGATCATGGTCACAATGGAAAAGGTTATGGAAGAAGAGTTTGAGATCACTCCTAAGGATAGCCTCCTGGTTGAGGATCATGCAAATGTGATCAAGGGAACCCAATTAACCGACGGTTCCATCGATCCAAAAGAGTTGATGGATAAGACAGACATTTATGCATCTCAGCATTATTTGATCGATCATATTCAGGAAACCTATGGTATCCAGGGTATTGCCATCGATGATAAGCATGTGGAATGTATCGTAAGACAGATGAGCAGATTCTGTAAGATTACAGATCCTGGTGATTCAATCTACTTACCAGGTAATTTCGTTGATCGTAATTTGATCGATGAGGAAAATGCTAAACTAAAGGGACAGGGACTAAGACCTGCTAAATACGAAAGACAATTAGTTGGCATAACCATTGCTGCCATTAAGACCGAGAGTTTCCTGTCTGCTTCATCATTTGAACAGCAGGTTAGAGTCTTAAGCGATGCAGCAATTACTGGAAAGATGGATGAATTGAGAGGTTTGAAGGAAAATGTTATAATCGGTAGGACTGTGCCTCTAGGAGATGAGGTCAGGTAAACAATTTATGGCCCATATGCTGTGATCAGAAATTGATCAGGGTCTGATAACTAATTAATTAATTAAAAATTTGTAAAAAAATGCCAAGAGTATCACAACTGGTCCATAAAGGCAGAACACCTAAAAAAGGCACTGTCTTTTACAAAGGGATCGAGTTTTCGGAAACAACCAAATACAAGCAGTTGCAATTCAATTACAACAGCTTGAAGAATAAATTTTCAAAGGCCAATAATCCTTTTAGAAGAGGAGTATGTTTAGCGGTCTATACTAGAACGCCAAAGAAACCAAACTCTGCCCTTCGAAAGGTTGCCAAGGTCCGTTTATCAAACAAACAGGAGATCATTGCCTACATACCAGGTGAAGGTCATAATCTACAGGAGCACTCCGTAGTTATGGTAAAAGCCGGTAGAACACCTGATCTTCCTGGAGTTAAATACGAAGTAGTAAGAGGTGTATACGATACTGCTGGAGTTGAGAAACGCAGACAGGGCAGATCCAGATATGGAGCTAAAAGGCCTAAAGTTAAAGCTAGTTAAATTATTGAATTAATTAATCAACATGAGAGGAAAGCAAGCAAAATCAAGAAATGTCGATCCTGATCACAAATTTAAAAGTGCTGTAGTTGGACAATTTATCAACTACATCATGCTTGACGGTAAAAAAAGCGTAGCAGAGAAGATCGTTTACGATGCTATCAGCAAATTATCTGAAAAAGCAAAAATGAGTGAAATGGATGCCTTCAACAAATCTCTTGATAATATTAAACCTAAAATAGAGCTTCGTTCCAGAAGAGTTGGAGGAGCCAATTATCAGGTACCTGTTCCTGTAACAGACTCGAGACAGGCAGCCTTGGCAATGCGCTGGATAATCAAAGCAGCCAAAGAAGGCAGAGGAGCATCTGACTTTAGCGAATCATTAGCTACACAGCTTTGGAATTCATTTAATAAAGAAGGTGCTGCCTACAAGAAGAGAGAAGAAGTTCATAAGATGGCCGAGGCTAATAGAGCATTCAGTCATTTGAACTGGTAAGGGAAATTATAAAAATACTAAAGCTCCTATTTATTAGGAGCTTTTTTATGCCCAAGATCTCTCAACTTCACTACAGATCTCTTCGAATTTGGCATTAAGTAGTTCCTTTTTAATAATGTAAACCCTGTCACGATTATCATCTAATTTAGTCAGCATCATCCTGATAGCCTCACTTAAAAGCCTTCTAGCCTTGTTTCTTTGAACTGCTCCTCCAACCTTTTTTGATGTGATTAAACCAATTTGACTGGGTCTTTCTTGAACAATAGGGGATTTATACAAAACAAAAAATGAAGAGAATGATTTCTCTCCATCTTTGAAAATAGCTTTAAAATTAGCTGTTCCTTTAAGCCTGTTTTGTTTGGAAAGCATTTATCTTAATCTTTTAAAGCGTTTTGCTTTATCAGCTCGAACTTCGTCAGACACGCTCAATTCATGTCTGCCTTTTGCTCTTCTGCTCTTTATTACCTTTGATCCTCCTTTAGTAGCAGTTCTGCTTTTAAACCCATGAGAGTTGATTCTCTTGGTCTTAGAGGGTTGATAGGTTCTTCTTGTTTTAGGCATATCTTAATTACTAATAGCAATAGGTATTTTAACACAAACTTGTTTTTTAAGGAACTTAATAATATGCTAAAAATATAGCGAAAATAAATATGTATCTAGTTTTAGATATTGGTGGCACTAATTGCAGAATAGGATTCTTTAATGATCTTAATGCTTCAAAGCCTTTTAAAGTGGAATATATTAGGTTGCAGCAGGACTTCGATAAGGATTGGCAATCAATATTAGACTCCGTGCAGCATATTAAGGGTATAAATGGCGCTGTAATGGCTATTGCCGGGGCTTTAAACCAGGAAAGGACAATCTTACTTAATTCTCCTCATTTACCTGTATTTGAAGGCATAGATATAAAAAACAGGTTAAGCGATGATCTTTCTTGTTCTGTAGAAGTATTTAATGATACATATCTTGCAGCACTAGGCGAATCGACCGTTGCGAGGTATTCAGATTCCTTCTGGTACATCAATTGGGGTAGTGGTATAGGGGGGAGCTTCATTAGAGGAAAGGGCAGTAAGAGAATAATATACGCTGCAGAACCAGGGCATATGGTAGTCTGTCCCAGAGCAGAAACATGTGAGTGCGGACAAAAAGGCTGTTGGGATGCTTTAGCCGGGGGCAAGTCAATTGAGCGAAGATATGCTAAATCACCAAGTCAACTCATCTTAAAGCAATGGAAAGAAATTGTTCCTTTCATGATCAATGGTTTAATTAATATCTCAGTAACATGCCCCACAGAGTTGATTGTATTAGGTGGGGGCATTGCTTTGAATCAGCCTGAGATAGTTGATTTAATATCTCATAAGTTACACCAAAGTATGAAGATATTACCCTCTCCACGGCTGGAACTGGCTAAACTAGGAGATCTTGCTGCCATATATGGGGGTTTTGCTTTTATGAGAGAAGAGTATAATAAAAGGAAATTTTAGGCCCAATATTATGGCTGAAGCAAGAACTTCTCTAAGAGGTAATTCTCTAAACTATTCCTCGATCCGTAAATTACTACCCTATGCCAAGAAGGCAATAGAATCAGGAGTGAAAGTAATTAAGTTAAATATTGGTGATCCTGATCTGAAGACCCCCAAGCAATTCATCGCAGCTCTTCATGATTGGAATGTCGATCCCATCAGATATGCTCAGCCTGCAGGAGAACCTGAACTGATCGCATCTCTGCTTGATTATTACCATAAATGTGGCTATAAAGAATTAAAAACTGAAGATATTATTGTCACAATAGGTGGATCTGAAGCTTTAAGCATGGCTATGTTTGCTGTCGCAGATATTGATGATGAGATTTTGGTCCCAGAACCTTTCTTTGCTAATTATTCTATCTTAGCTCAACAGCAGGGTATAAAACTGATACCAATACCGACAAATATTGATAATGGTTTCAGATTACCCTCTAAAGCTAAAATTGAGAAACTGATAAACAAAAGGACCAAGGCTATCCTTTATTCCAGTCCAGGCAATCCTACAGGAACTACCTATAATAAACAGGAGATTGAAATGTTATTGCAGATCGCCAAGGAGAAGGGAATATATTTGGTATCAGATGAAGTCTATCGAGAATATATTTTCTCAGATGATAAACATGAATCATTAGTTCCATATATGGATGAATATCCTAATAATTTGATCATGCTTGATAGCTTTTCGAAAAGATATAATCTATGTGGAGCCAGGCTTGGGATGCTGGTCACAAAATCTGAAAATATTAAGGACATTGTATTAAGACTGGCCAATGGTAGATTATCAGGGGGGCTAATAGATCAGCTTATGGGTTCTGCATTAAAGCAGGTACCTAATTCGCATTTTAAAAGAAGTACCAAGGAATTAAAGAAAAGAAGAGATGTTGTAATAAAGCATCTTAATTCGATTAAGGGTGTAAAAACATATATTCCCGATGGTGCTTTTTATCTAATGGTGGAATTACCTGTTATTGATGCTGAAGATTTCTCAAAGTTCCTTTTAGAAAAATTCAGGGTGGATAATACAACTGTAATGTTAGCTCCTGGCAGAGGATTTTATCTCACAAAGAACAAGGGCATCAATGAGATTAGGATTGCTTATGTAGTTAATTCTGAAGAATTGATTAAAGCTATCGATATAATAGCTAAAGGATTAGTGGCTTATTCAGGATAGATAATATCCTGCTTGTTGTGTCCTTCAGCATTTATCCGTTTCATAGTCAGTTCGCTATCAGGTTGGCTTTGCAACAGAGCAGAGATGAATTCATTGATATCCTGATCTGTAGAATCTGGTTTTGATTCAAATCTACTTTCCAGTATTCTATCGTTCATGATCATTAAAGACATAATCGAATCGTTGGTTAAACCACTACTTTTGATCTCGAGCATGTCAGAGTCGTGTCCGAATCTTCTCCCACTTGTTGCCACAATAGTAAAGACTATCTCTCCAAAACTGTTCCAAACTCTTAAGATATCATTCTGCCTTGCATAGTTCCCTTTTATTCTTACAGCTTTAATTAAAGATCCATTAATCTTATCTAATATCTTTACGGACATTTCGTTAGATATTTTTAATTCGTTCATCTTATTAAATTGCTTATTTATTTAAGTTGTGGAATAATTAATTATATCTTATCTTACAATCAAATGAGCCTAACAATCGACGATTTAATCAAATTACTATTAGCATTTTCCGTAGCTTTTTCATTGGTAGGAATCTCTGTTCAATCTATGAGAATCTTAGGTGAATTAGTAGAGACTGTTAGAGAATCAAATTTCATTATCAGAACAGCTAGAGAATTGTTTGATAAATTTACAGGTGATTATGACTATATAATTGAACAGGTTAAAGGTATTCTGGAATCAATCAGAGGGTTCACAACAGGAGTATTTGGGCCTTTATCCAGTATGTTCTCCTTTTTAAAGACATTCTCAGGAAAAAAAGGTAAGGAAGAATAATAATTAATTTAATAAGTTAATTAATTTTATTTTAACTTTTAATAATTACAATCATGGAACATAAAGACGGAACAATATATTTTATTGCAGGTCTTTTAATGGGAGGCTTGATCGGTGCAGGAGTTGGCTTAATGGTTGCTCCCGAGAGTGGAGAAAAGACCATTGCTAAACTTAAAAAAGAAGGAGAAAAGGTTGTTAAGAAATCACTAGATGCGGTAGATGATTTTCAAAAAAGCGATGTAATGCCAAAAGTAAAAAAGATCGCCAAGCAATTACAAACCAAAGTTGAGAAAGTAACGAAATAGTTAATTAAATTATTACTACTTTATTTATGGCACTTACCTTAACGGATGAAACCTTCACTAAAGAAGTGTTGGAATTTAAAGGATTAGTCCTTGTGGATTTCTGGGCAACATGGTGTGGTCCTTGTAGAATTCAAGGTCCCATTGTTGATGCCTTGGCAACTAAATTTGCCAATAACGATAAAATCAAAATCGCCAAATTGGATGTGGATGAGAATAATGCCACAGCCATGAAGTACCAGGTGATGAGCATTCCTACTTTAATTATCTTTAAGGGAGGAGAAGTAGCAGAGACCCTGGTCGGACTTAGATCAGAACAGGATCTGACGGATAAAATCAACTATTATCTTAATAGTTGATATAATCCGCGATTTTGATTATAATATCAACACGTTCTTTGCTTAAATAAAGCAAAGTAAGACTTATACTTTTGGCTTGTAGTGAAAGACCTTAAGCTAAGGTATCTAGTTAATATATTAATAATTTGGGATGGCCCTTACAAAAGAATTAAAACAAGAGATCATAGAAAAGTTTCGCACTAGTGATACCGATACAGGTTCTCCACAAGTGCAGATAGCTTTGCTCACTCATCAAATCAATGATTTGACCGAGCATCTTAAGACCCACAAAAAAGATAAGCATTCACGCCGTGGCTTACTAGGCATGGTTGGAAGAAGAGCAAGATTGCTCAAGTATCTACAAGATACTGCATCTGAGGACGAGGTCAAAAAGTTGAAAAGAAATCTGAAGATCGGATAAGCTTATCATTTTCCATACAAACTCATCTTGTGTAAAATAGGAAGATACTATATTTTATTGCCCTATGGCCTGGAATATCTTCAGAGCCCGTAAAAAAGTTAAAGTTGAACCTGAGGAGCTTAAATTTGAGCCCACTATTTTGTATAAACCAAAAGAGGTTAAACCAAGAAGCCGACTCAGATTCAATATTCACTTCAATTTACCCAAGACATTCTTAGGAATATTATTCTTCCTGCTTATTGCGGGAGTTATATATATTGTCTATCAATTCGTCCGCAATCCCTATTTTGCTCTTAAAGAGTATAAAGTGCTGGGGAATCGTAATATCACTATGGAGCAGATCAAGACCAGCTTCGCGGCATATGAGGGAAGACATCTTTATCTCATTGATACCGATGGTTTGGAGAGGCAGTTATTAGCAGAGTATCCGATCATTGATGGGGTGGATATCACTAAGATTTGGCCTGATAAGCTGTTCATCAAAATATCTGAAAGAGAACCTAAGTTGGTCTATATCAATTTAAATGGGGGCTACTTAGTTGATGACCAAGGCCAAGTCCTACAAACAGTGACGACAAACAAGGTGGATTTTGATCAAGATAAAATCAGAATTGCCAGAGGCTATGGACGTGTTGAGGATGAATATGTCAAAGTCACTTTACAGAATGAATTCCTGGCTAAGATGGGATATCTGGATAAGAGCGAGGACGAGAAAAAAGTAATATTACTGGAACAGTTTGTTTTTGAAACATACCCACTAGATGAGAAGAAAAGGGTCCTAAAAGATCTGGAGATCCTTTTTAAAGCTGAAGCAGAAAGCTTTTGGAATGCCAATTCTAAAGCTGTTGCTTTATCTAAGTATGCAACCTTCCCTCAGGTTCGGGTATTAAATAATGACATTTTAAAGCCTGATGATGAAGTCGATCTTGATAGATTGACTTTAACTTTGGAAGTAACCAACTTTCTTAAGCAGCGAAACATACCTATAGTTTCAATTGTCTGGGAAGGAGAGCTTCTAGTAAAAGTTGAGAGTTTGGAAAAGAGAATAATTGTATTTGGCTTGGGCAGGAAAAGTTCATTGCAATTTGAGGATCTTTTACTTGTTATTAATGATCTTGCCAATAGAGGGCAATCCTATAGCATGATAGATGTTTCGGCTGCAAAAGTGCTTGTCGTGCATTAAAATCTAATCTATATTATTTGAATCAAACTCTAATTTGTTTTATTATACTTACTAGATATTATAAATAGGAATGCCAAACAGAATTATCACAGCCATTGACATAGGCTCAACCAAGATAGCAACTGTAATCGCCAGTATTTCAGAAGCAGAATCCCCATCTGTTATAGGTGTGGCTACTTTCCCTAGTAAAGGATTGAAAAAAGGTGTGATCGTAAATATAGATGAAGCCATTACTGCCATTGCCGGTTCATTAGAAGCAGCTGAACGTATGGCTGGATTAACTTCCTCATCAGTATATATTTCCATTAATGGCAAGCACATTACCAGCACGAATAATAAAGGTGTAGTAGCTGTGGCTGAAGAGGAGATCAAAGCAGAAGATATTCTAAGAGCAATTGAAAGTGCCAGAACTATTTCAATTCCTCCTTCAAGGGAAATTATTCATGTTATTCCCAAAGAATTTATTGTAGATGCCCAGGGAGATATTAAAGATCCTATTGGTATGACTGGAACCAGACTTGAAGTTGATACTCATATTATCTCAGCCACAAGTTCTCCACTGCACAACTTAATGAAATGTGTCCAAGCAATAGGGCTCAGAATTGATGATGTGGTATTTGCGGGTTGGTCTAGTAGTGGTAGTGTTTTAACTGCTACAGAGAAAGAATTAGGGGTTATGCTTTTAGACATTGGTGGTGGTACAACAACCATTAATACGTTTGAGGAAGACGCCATAACATACAGTTCTTCAGTTCCCCTAGGTGGAGCTAATGTCACATCTGATCTGGCCATTGGTTTGAAAGTATCTCTAGAGGATGCTGAAAAGATCAAGATAAATGCTGAGGAATTAATGAAAGCCCCAACGAAGCAATCAGTCTCAGAGATGACTAAAAAAAGAGAAAGACTCTTAGCGCAATATTCAGAAGAAGATGAGGAAAAAGAGGACCAACAGAACAAAAAAGCTAAGGATATTATTGATATTAGCGGGTTAGAAATTAATGGAAAGAATACTATATCCAGAAAATATTTTGAAGAAATTGTTGAGGCTAGATTAAGTGAGATCTTTGATATGGTGATCAGACAAGTTGAAGAATCTGGAAATACTGCCAAATTGCCCGCCGGTGTAGTTATTACCGGAGGTTCTGCCCTGATCCCCGGGATCACTAAGATTGCTACCAAGGTTTTTGGAATCCCAGCCAGAGTAGGCATGCCTAAAGGATTGGGAGGACTGGTCGACGAAATTTCCAGTCCGGCCTATTCAGTAGTTCAAGGCCTGGTTCTTTATGGGTCTGCGAATGAAGGATATAAAGGATTGCGACGTGTTACTCCTACCAAAGGAGGAAATGAAGGTGGTATCTTTAGCAAGATCAAGGGCTTTTTTAAAAATCTTATGCCCTGAGCTTGAATTTGATCGCACTATAACTTAAACTATAGAGCATACTGCATTAGCTTCTTTAGTAAGTGTATAATCTTATTAACTTTTACTCTTTCTCTCTATGCTCGTAAAATCTCAGCCTTCAAGTTTAGCCAAGATCAAAGTAGTTGGAGTCGGTGGCGCAGGATGCAATGCCGTAAACAATATGATCAGAAATTACGATATAGAAGGTGTTGAATTCATTGCCGTAAATACAGATGCCCAAGCTTTAGCAAACAGTAGTGCTGAGATCAAATTACAGATTGGAGCAGAAATGACTAGAGGTTTAGGAAGTGGAGGCAATCCTCAAATTGGGAAAAAAGCTGCAGAAGAGAGCATAGATATGATACATGAGAATTTAGCAGGAGCAGATATGGTCTTTATTACAGCCGGAATGGGTGGAGGAACAGGTACCGGAGCTTCTCCGATTATCGCAGGCATTGCTAAGAATTTAGGTGCTTTAACCATTTCCATTTTAGAGAAACCCTTCCTTTTTGAAGGAAAGAGGAGAATGGAAACAGCAATCATGGGCATTGAAGATATTAAAGATAAGGTTGATACACTTATTGTCATTCCCAATCAAAAATTATTAGAAATGGGTGAAAAGAATCTTTCCTTTATTGATGCCTTGCAAAAAGTTGATGATGTTTTAGCGCAGGCCGTTAAAAGTATTTCACAACTGATCAATCATTCTGGTTTAATTAATTTGGATTTTGCAGATATTAAATCTGTTATGACCAATTCAGGCACAGCTCTTATGGGTATAGGAGAAGCAGATGGTGAAGATAAGGCGATAATTGCTACCAAAG
>Ga0172375_10003960_pt1 | contig 22224 bp, 29 predicted proteins | sample LakKiv1m_FD_114537 | JGI IMG/M metagenome (GOLD analysis project Ga0172375, IMG submission 114537) | Freshwater microbial communities from Kabuno Bay, South-Kivu, Congo - kab_092012_11.1m | ecosystem: Environmental > Aquatic > Freshwater > Lake | place: Democratic Republic of the Congo... | reverse complement strand
TTCAAACTTATCTCCATTTCTAGATAATCCTAAATGACTCGATCTTAATGACTCAACAACTGCTTGGATTTCTTGCTCATCGTAAATCGCTAATCCTGTCAAAATAGGCTTTCTTACTTCAGTCATGTGCTCCACTCTCCCTATACCATTTCAGTGTTCTTTTTACACCCTCTTCTAAAGAAACCTGAGGACTCCATCCAAGTTGCCTTAAAGAGGAATTATCACAATAGAAATTAGTAATTCCTACAGATTTATGAAATTGGGGTGGACTAACTGGAACAACTCTCATATTTCCAACTTCTTTTTCCACTAGGCCAATCAAATCCCTAAACAGCACCCCCTCCCCTCTTCCCGCATAATAGACTTCCCCAGGACTTCCTTTTTCTGCAACAACCATTGATGCATCGACTGCATCGCTCACATAGAGATAATCCCGGAAAAAATCTCCGTTATTATATAAGGGAATTTCCTCACCACGGAGAGCCAAATTCAGTAAATAATTAAATCCTGCCTTTTGCTTATTATCTCTTTGCTCTTTCACTCCAAAAAGATTTGTAAATCTAACAATAGTAGAATTCATGCCAAAAGTTTGATTATAAATTCTACAAAAATTTTCTCCAGCCAAACGTGTAGCAGGATAAAGACCTAAGGGATTGCAGGGAGAATTTGGCCCAACAGGCAAGGTGCTCTGATTTCCATTTACAAAAAAAGTACTTCCGTACACCATTCTAACTGAAGGATTACCTATTCTGCATGCCTCCAGCAATGCGATGGTCCCATTACAATTAACATTAATGTCCAAAAACGGATCTGTCTTTATGTGATAATTATGAGTTGTTCCAGCAAGATGAAAAATCCAATCTTGCCCAACCACATCTTCTGAATCAACCCTTCCAATGTCCTTTAATTTTAAATTGACCCTATCCCTAATTTTAGAAATATTGCCTATCTTTGAATCTGATTGAGAAATAATAGTTACATTGTGACCATCCAAAACACATTTCTCTGCTAAATTACTCCCGACGAAACCAAGTCCACCAGTTATTAAAATATTTTTTTGCATACTTTTTTAAAAAAGGCTTCCTTTTTAAAGATAATTGCACTGAAGTTATGCTTAATCTATAGATATTGTGGTAATTAAAATAACCCTAAATACTAAACGCGTTTCGCAATGGCTTTCCCCACGTAAATAGCATGTCTTTATTTTCCAATTAAAAATCCACATCCCCTCTCTTGTGAAAAATTATATCATCTAACAAAAACAACTTTTGTTTTATCAGTCCTGTGACATATGTTGGTAAAATGCATGGATAGATTAGTATAATTAACTTTAAAAAGAGATTTGCATAAAAAATTTAATGAGAGCATTAATTAGTGGAATTTCGGGGTAAGATGGAAGTTATTTATCTGATTTATTAGCTTCGAAAGGATATGATGTTTTTGGATTACAAAGGAGAGTTGCGCTTGAGAACCAAAGTGCCAGAAGAAAGGTGTCTGGAAAAATAACTCCTTGCGATGTAACTAATTATGGAAGTGTTGTAAATGCCTTACTGCAAGTCCAGCCTGATGAAATCTATCATTTGGCTGCACAGTCCGATGTGGGCTATTCATTTAAGGACCCTCATCAAACTCTTGATGCTAACATAACGGGCACTTTAAATATACTAGAGGCCATTAGGCACCATAGACCCAACACTAAATTTTATTTCGCTGGATCTTCTGAAATGTTTGGAGGAGTCCTTGAAGAACCACAGAAGGAAACAACGCCATTTGACCCAAGAAGTCCTTATGGGGTTAGCAAATGTGCTGGATTTCAATTAACAAAGAATTATAGAGAAGCCTATGGATTACATGCAAGTTCGGGAATATTGTTTAATCATGAAAGCGAACGTAGGGGTAAAGAATTTGTTACAAGAAAGATCACTCATGCACTTGGAGAAATAGCTAGAGGCGAAAGAGATGTGCTTTATTTAGGCAATTTAGACACAAAGAGGGATTGTGGATTCTGGGCTTATTCTGGTGACCTCGCCATCTATATATTTATCTAGCATTAAATCTCCAATTATGAGTACTTTTTTATTCGCGAATCCTTTAATAATCTTGTCAAATTTATCCATTTTAATCAATTTCTTTATCATTTTGTCATTTAAATAAATTTCTAATTTCCCCATTAAAAAATTACAACAAATATTTAAAAATAAAATTATTGTTTTTTGAGGATGAAAAACGTGATTTTAGCATTTTATTTTTTTATTGTTTTTATGGTGGCTGTATCTGCTTCAACTAATGGAACTTTTATAGGTAATCAGACAAATACTATTACTAATTCATCTGCAGAATTTGATGTTGTAGCAGATATAACCGCAACACAATATTGGGCCGAAGTGTGGCTAAATACCACTGAAATAGATTTTGGTGCAGTAACTCCTGGTAAAGATTCTGACTTATATAGACAAAAATATAAAATTAGAGCGAGGGGAAACGTGAATGTAAATATTATTCCAACTTTGGTGAATTCAGATGATAAAATTTTCTCAAATCTTTATTTTTCAAGAACATTTAGCAGCTGGAAGAAGATAGGAGAATATGAAATGACTTTTAATTTAACAAAAAATGAGGGGCATTGGTCTGTCTTAGAGTCTGGTGGAATAGAAAATATGACATCCAGTAATGGTGCACAGTCCGTAAAATTAGATTTGTCTAATTATAATGAAGTTATCCCGTTTACAATAGAAAATTATAGGAATTCGGTAAAATTTGTCATCGTACCTGATTGGAGTAGTATTTCAGGTTAATCACCACAATTAATTTTATAAATTATATTCTTTAGTATTTTCTCATGAAGAAACTAATATATATTATCATCATAATATTCTTGTGCGCCAATATTTCCTCTGCTATAAAAATATCTCCTACTCAAACACAAATAGAGATGAATCAATACGAAACTAACTGCACAAACATTTGGGTTCTACCCCACGAAAATTTTACAATAACATCAAAATGGTCCGTTAACGGAATGGGCGACTTATCAAAATATAATTTAACCAAAGAAAAAATTAGACTAGAAATAACATATAAGTATATTTCTGATGGCCTATATGAAATTTGCCTCACTCCAAATAAGGCGGGAAATTTTTCTGGGATAATATACTTTTACTCAGAAAAAACTTTAGTCGAAATTGGAAGCTGGATTGACCTAAGAATCAAGGGAGTTGGAACAATTGAAAGAATATCTATTATAACTGGCAATACTATCAAAAATTATCACATAAATACAACAAACGTCTGGCTTGCAATAGTTCTAGTGTTGCTTTTCATAATTCTATTAATTTTAATATTGAGAATTCGAAAATCTCTTAAAAATAAACATTCCTAAATAGACAATCCTACTAATGATCGTAGCTATTACAGCCCCAAAAATGGCGTAATATTCTCCATATTGTAGCATTCCCGTAATTAAGAAATAATTTAAGAGAATATTGATTAGTGTTGTAATCAATAGCACTTTAGCCACAAAAAGACTTTCCCCCTCCGAGATAAGGAAACTGCTGTAAATGCTTATAATTGGATCTATTAAGAATAAAATCGAAAGGGCTTGTAATATTCGCACAGCCGGTAAGTAATTTGCATTATAAATATAGATTATAGCCAATGAAGCAATAAAATATGTAAAAATAACTCCAAATATAGAAATTGGAATGGTCAGTATTATGGATTTTTTGAGCCCATTTAGAAGCCTAACCCCCTTAAGCCTTGAAAATATTGGAAATAAAACTGAACCAAAGGATATCAGAACAGTGCCTGAACTTAGAAGCGCAAAGGCGACCTGGTAATAGGCAATAAACTCAGATGCGACGAACTTACCAAGCATCAAAATATCAATATATCCAAAAAATGTTCCAGAAAGTGCTGTAGCGGTTAAGGGCCATAGAAATTTCAAGACCTCTTTTTTCTGATTAGGATCTAGTTGTTTCCCGCGATACTTTTTTAGATTTAATTTTAAAAATAAGAGCGCTAAGAAATAGCACACCGCCAGAGTCGTGAATATGACAAATAAAACAAACTGAGACGAATAAGCTAATGAATATATAATCGCGACTGGAACGATTATTAAACGCAAGGTTTGCAAAAGAGCCTCCCTCCAAAAAATAATTCTAAAATTATTTTCTGCCTGGAAAAATCCAGAAATGAACCCAAGTAAGCTCGTGCCTAAAATATACGCACTACCTGCCAATAAAGCCAAAAAAATCGGTTTCTGATAATATGAAGAGATAAAATACGAAGAAAATATTAAAACAAGTGCTACCACCGATGTCAAAACAACTTTCAGCCTTACAAGATAATCAATGTACCCCTTGGAATTTTTACCATATTTAGAAATATATCTAACAAGCGCACTTCCAACTCCTAGATCAGTGAAACCAGCGAAAATTAAAATTGTAGATAAAGAAAGTGAATATAAACCAAAAAGCTCTGGAGTTAGTAGTGGCTTTAGTTCGATTGAAAATAAACTAAATAGTTTTACCAAGAAAGTAGAGCCAACAATTAGCGCCGTAAACAATAAAGACCCAACTTTAGCTACGAAACTAGTTAAAAAAGAATAAATGGAATTTTTTACAGCCATCCCCGCGTAACCAGAAAAGTCTCTGTGAATTAATCTTCTTGTAAAACCGAACGCCTCTTTCATGATAAGTGAAAATATTTCTTGTTTTTATTTCTTTGCCAAAGCCATATTTGAGATGTTTTTATAGATAAATGATTGTCATTATAAATTATATTAATTATGTCCAGTATGAGGTGAAAAACAACTCCAATCAAAACCCACTTAAAAAACAGAAAGAATATAGATAACACTAATAAGATAAAAACAAACTCAATCCCATGCAAAAGAAAGTGCGGCTGTTTAAACAGTATTCTTTTCGTTTTATCTAATGACAAAAATGCGTTTTTTCTTTTAATAGACCATTTCCAAAAATTAAATGGATTTAAATTTTTAGTTTCGATATAATAAATTAAAACATGGTCCAAATCAATAAACACTGCTGAAAGGAAAACAACAAGAGAAGCAATTAGGGGAAAGTCAAAAAACTCTATTAATAAAATTGAAAAAATAAACCCGTAGAGAACGTGCCATTTGGGCATCATGTTAATTCTCCTTGATTTGCTCTATTATGTTTGCAAATGCTGGTCTTGTGACCAAAATACCAACTGTGACTCCGATAATTGTTGTTAGTGCAAATCCCCTTAACATTCCTGCGCCGGCCCAGAATAGCGGAAGCATAGCTGCAATAATGGTGAAGAATGCTCCCATAACAACAAATAATGCTCTCTTAATCCTTTCTTTTAATCTAACGCTTCCCTCTTCTTTAGAGAAAGATTCATCTAAAATAACAATCTGATCATCCACTCCAGTACCCATACCGGCGATAATTCCAGCTATTGCAGAAACATCCAAATTCTGTCTTAATAATGTTGCAATTCCGAGTGTAATAAATGCCTCCGAAAACATTGTTAAAATAACTGCTCCAGTTACTTTTATTTTCTTATATCTAATGAATAGAATTGCAGAAATTATTACAAAAACAAGAGATGCTAAAATAACTAAATTTTTGGTGAACTCTTTTCCGAGTGCTGGAGAGATAGCGTCTAATTTAACGATTTCTAACTTAAATGGCAAACTTCCAGTCTTTAATATTGTCTGTAATTTCTTCATACTAGCCTGAGCATCTTTGTATGCTTCGTCTTGACTTGTTCCAGAGCCAGAACCAGAAATTTGTATTGACGTTGTTGCTCTTCCTCTCAAGTCTGTTCCAATCTGTAAAGAATCCATTAATACGCCGTCAACAAATAAATCTAATGGTTTCTCTAAATATTTACCACCCGTAGAAAGGTTTGTTGATAAATTAGCTGTCAATGACGCCTGCCTTTCGGCTGCTACTTCTGAAAGTGAAATAGTAAATCTAAATTCACAATAAAATTTACCAGAAGATCCGTCACAGGAATATATTCCCGCATCTTGCCCAGAAGAACCAACATAAGTTATATCCCTGTCTCCACCAATAAATACTGTGTCGTTGCCAATTTTAGCTTCAAATTTTCCTTGGCTCTCTAATAGTTCTTTTAACTCTGTTGTTGTAGAGCCCGCAATTTCAATAAGCATAAAATTATCGCCAGATAAGTCCGAAACGGATTTAATAACGATATCGCTTAGTCCAAATGCATTTAATCTCTCTGTTGTAATTGAAACAAGATCCGCAACCTGATCTCCGGTTAGCGATGAGTTTTGTGCCTTAACTAGAGCCCTTGCTCCTCCACTTAAATCAAGACCCGTTCTAAGATTTGAATTAGGAACCTCTGCAACCGAGATGTCTAGTTTATCTGCAATAAATATAAATTCCTCATCTTTTGTCTCGATAATTATTTTTTCTGATTTGATTAAATTTTCCGCCATAAATGCAGAATAGTCTTCCATGTTTTTTATTGATTGTCCATTGATGGAAGTTATAATCATTCCCGTCCTAATTCCAGCCTCATAAACGCTAGAATTTTTTTCTACCGTTTTTACCACTACTCCTGAATCAAGTGCGTGCCATGGTGCAATCGCAAAAAAAGATCCAAGTAATACAAATATCAAAATCCAAATTCTTAGTGTAATTTTCATTTTATGTTTTTCTTTTCACAATACCATTTAATTATAGACGCATTTGTTAGCCATGTGCTAAATATGTCTGTTACTAATCCTAAAGCTAAAATTAAGAATATTTGTCTGAAAGAATCTGGTAGTCCAGTTACTAAGAAGAAGACGGGTAAAACTGCCGCCAATGAAGTTCCAGTCATCAAAATTCCTGCATTAAAGGCACCCAAAATTCTTTGATTCAACGTTCCTTCTTTTTTCTTTAGTGCCCTTGAGGTCAATAAAATATCCGTATCAACTGAATAACCTAACAACATTAAGAAGGCGGCAATCCCAGCGGAAGATACACTAATTCCGAAAATATTCAAAATAACCAACGGTATCATAATATCGAAAACAGCCGCAGATATGACTGCTATGCTTGGAACAAACGATTTAAATAAAATGAAAATTACAATGGACATTAATATAAATGAAATTAAGAGTGCCCACATCAGTTGTTTATAGAAATTTGCGCTCAAGGATGGTCCGGTGAATTCTGTACTAGAGTTTTCATCTGTTAATTCTATTCCCAACTCAATTATTTTTGAACTTACCACGCTAGATTCTGCAGAAGTCTCAATAATTGTTGCAATTCTTTTACCACTTGTAACGTCCGTTAGTTTTCTAAAGCCCACATCTGAAAAATATTTTGGCAATTCACTCTCTATTGTGGCAGTGTCTATATCGCCATTAATCGTAATTACCGTTCCACCCTTAAGGGAAACGTCTTTATACATAATATCGCCAGTTTTGGCATAAAATGAAACTAAAAATATCAAAGAAGCGATTCCTATGATTAGTGGTATAAGTAATAGTTTCTTATAATTTCTATCGTACCATGGTCCCAATTTGGCTTTATTGAACATTTTTTTATTAATAGAACACCCTATATAAATCTATTTTTGACTGATTATTTTTATGGAAAAATGCGCCGACTGGGAATTGAACCCAGCTCAAGAGATTGGAAATCTCCTATTCTACCGATAAACTATCGACGCCTATAGTTTTAGGTATTCCTCATACTTTTTTAAATGTTTTGAATTTGCCGGTCTTATCTTTCTAAAAAATTTACTAACCGAATCTCTGCCATATAACATTACTTTTTGCTGCCCCCTAGAAACATTAAATCCGCACGAAATTAGTGCCTCGGATATTTCCATCAGATATCTCGGGTCTGCACTAGTTATACTAACAAGAGCATCCTTTTTTCTTCTGATGTGAAAACAGCCATCTGTATCAAATAGCCCACGAATATAAGAAAATATCCATTTTTTCTTAGTATAAACAATCGGAGGAATATTTAGCTGTCCCATTTTATTACCAAGTGGAATATTATATTTTTTGTTTAATTTTGCGGCCAGTTCCTTTGAATATACTCTTACTTTAAAACTATTTGAGTTAAAATATAATTTAAAGTCCAAACCAAACATTTTTTGGAAAACATCCTTTACGTAAAGTGCATAATCCCTTTCGAGTTTATTGCCCACAACTGATATCTCGTGAGTGGTTTTGCTTACATGACCATCGCCATTGAGAATGCCAAAAATTTCGCATAGTTTTGAGTCAGCCTTGAATGACTTCAAATCTTTTCTAAGATACTTTTCTTTACGAATAAATTTTTCTGTGCTTAATTTTGTATTCGTTATATGCTTAATTTTTTGTAAAAGATTAAATGGTATTGCCGATTTTCCTGCTAGGTAGCTAAAAAATATAGTTCTACCAATGTGTAAATTTTTACACCACTCTTTCCCATGAATTGCCGTTAATAATTTTTAATTTTGTAAAAATTAATTTGCGCTCCTCTTCTGATAATTCAACAAAAATTTTCATGATTCTCTAATCAATAATGACTATTTAATTTTTTTCTTTATACTAACCACCGTACTACCGGCGCTTATTATTTAGGTATATATTAAAGTCTTTTAAATATTACTGTTTCAAATAACAAACTTTTAAAAACGAAATATCTCTTGAAATTTTGACGTGGGGGTTCCGGAGTGGTCAAACGGGCAGGACTTAAGATCCTGTGACTTCTGTCTTCGGGGGTTCGAATCCTCCCTCCCACATTACAGAAACTACTTCGGTAGATTTAAATAATTCGAGTTGCTTACATTAATATGAAGAATAAAACAAAGTCTACACTCTTTAGGATTCCTGCAGAAATCATATTGATTATATGCGCGATAGCACCACTATATCTGAAAATTACTAATAAATATCCAATGCGTTGGGCAACACCAATTACAATTCTTATAATAGTTGGTTTGTACTTTTACGGAAGATATTTAGAAAATAAAGAAGATCCTTTCTTTTAATTTTGAAACTCAATAAACTTTTATACTCTTTTTGCAACTTAATTTTATGCCCGGGTAGCTCAGTCTGGATTAGAGTAGAAGCATCCTAAGCTTTTGGTCGAGGGTTCAAATCCTTCCCCGGGCGTTTACCTAAATTAAATAAGAAGCTTTAAAAAGCCAAATTTTATAGTATTTTTGAGACGGCCATAGTCGGTTGGTTCCACCTGTTCCCATTCCGAACACAGAAGTTAAGCTTCCGACGTTTATGTGTGTACTGCTTTCACGCGGGAAATCATAAAGCTGTCTTACTCATATTCATTAAAATCACTTAAGACAAAAACCACTTTTACTAAATATTTGCTATATAAAAAATCTTATTTAATATTTTTTGAACTTATTAACTAATTCTAGATTGTCTGCTTGTGCTAAGAAAACTGATCTGCAGCAATATCTTTCTAATCCCAATTCGTCAAGAACTTTTTTAGAGTCTTCGCCCTTCGCTGTTCTTTCTTTATATTGTTTCCATAAGTGAGCAATTGGCTTTCCACAACTGAAACAACGAATCGGAATTATAATTTTGGTCTCCTATGTTGAGTAAAATATCGGAAGGGATAATCCTTGTGTGATAAATACTCGAAATCACATAATAATTTCAATTCTTGAGAGACTTTGGTCTTTTTTAAAGCTTTCGCTATTTCTTTTTGTGTGCAATTTTGATTATTTTCCACAAAAATCAAAATCTGACTAAAATCCAATGGCATATCACCCTTGCCTGTACATAAAAAGTGTGTATTCCTTATTTTTTCTGGATGCTTCATAAATGGATAAATTTTTTTATAAAACAGACTTAAATCATATAAGACAATACATCCCCCATCATATTTTGTTTTGAAACCCATTTTATTTAAATAATCCGCATAAACTTTTACCTTTTCTGCATCTTTACAGGCGATTCTAAATGACCTATTATAAATGGACACATTCCCTTCTGCATCAAATAACCCTGCAAAGAACGACTCTAATTTTAGAAAAGATAAAAACGCTCCTATGTTTTCATAAAGATAATTAAAAAAAGATGTTAAAATTCCGTTGTTTGAATGAATAGAAAGGACCCACCCTCTTTTATCTGTTTTTAAAATATATTTTTTATTGAAGGCAACTCTTGGCTCCTGAATTAGTTCTGAAAAATACAAAATCCTTTCTACGTTTTGGTGTATTTCTTTTAAAAAATCTTCCGCGAATGATAAAAGAACCTCGTTTTGGTTAACGATACCAAACCTTTTTCCTCCAGCACTGTCTCCACACCAAAGTCCAAAAAAATAAGAGAATCTTTCATCTAAAATAAACTTTTCCGGAATATTTACTTCAAATTTATTATTTTCTTTTTTGGTAAAATTATTATAAGTTATGTGTAAAAACAATTCTTTAGATGTAAAACTGGTCTTTCTAAATCCAGAATCTAATAAATAACGATACTTCTCAAACCACTTTAAAAAGTTTAATTCACCACCAACTATTAGGCTCCTTATGTCTGGAATCGACTTTCGTATGCTCTTTAATTTATTAATTCTCTTTAATCTCCCCTTATTTAGATTATATCCTATTAATTCCTCTTTTGAGATAATTTTTAAAGTATTCTTTGAAAGCTCTGATTCTGTCAGAATCCCAAGATTAATTAATTTTATTAAAAGATATTGCTTTACTAAACAAAAATATAGATTTTTGTACCCACGGATAGAAGATGCTGGTATTTTTATAATTTTCTCGGCGTTTATTGATCCGCCGTATTTCCTTATTACTTTTTCAAATAATTTTTCCTGGAAAGAGGGAATTAATTTTATTAGAGCATCCTTATCCATCATAGTCTATTGTTTTCCGATTTAAATACTTTTCCCTTTGAAAAAATCTTATACGCATAATCACACAAAAGAAGAGCATTTTTAAAGGTTTTGATATTAGTTTTTTAAGAAAAGTGGAAATACTAAAATGAAAAAAGGTGATTTAATTATACGGCTTAAAGATGTTCATAAGATTTACGACATGGGCGCATCGAAAGTTCATGCGTTAGATAGCTTAGATTTGAAAATTCATCAAGGAGAATTTGTTGCGATTATGGGCCCGTCTGGTTCTGGAAAATCTACGGCTATGAATTTAGTTGGTAGTTTGGACATACCGACGAAGGGCGCAATATATTTAGACCATCATAATATAGCAGATTTGCATGAATCCGATTTGGCGCAAATAAGGGGAAGAAAAATCGGTTTTATTTTCCAACAATTTAATTTAATTCCAAATTTGACAGCCAAAGAAAATGTGATGCTACCGATGCTATTTCAGGGGGTTTCTTTTGAAGAACGACAAAAAAAGGCAGAAGAACTTCTTAAATTGGTTGAATTAGATGAGAGAATGGATCACTATCCAAATCAACTTTCTGGTGGACAGCAACAAAGAGTTGCAATTGCAAGAGCGCTTTCAAACGACCCAGAAGTTATTTTAGCCGATGAACCTACGGGAAATTTGGATACGAAAACTGGTGAGATAGTTATGAAATTCTTGAATGAATTAAACGATAAGGGTAAAACTATTATTATGGTTACACACTCTCCAGAGTTGGCACAAAAACATGCGCAGATTGTTTATTGGATTAAGGACGGAAAACTAGAGAAAACCACTCGAAAGAAATCCAGATGACAACCGCTATATTCACTTCGTTCATGGGTGTCAAACTAAATAACCATAGCTCGATAAATTCGCTATGTTCCGAAATCCTTCTGATGTTCGCAAAATGAAAGCAGAATATTTTTCTCTCGCAATAAGAAATTTAAGAAGAAGGGGGATTAGAAGTTGGCTAACTTTGCTTGGCGTAGTTGTTGGTATTATCGCTGTGGTTTCTTTAATATCTTTAGGCGACGGATTAAAACTCGCAGTGAATTCTCAGTTCGGAGTTAGTTCTACTGAAGTCATAACGGTTCAAGCTGGCGGATTAAATGGATATGGGGCGCCTGGATCTGGCGTTGTTGATCCACTAACGGAAGATGATTCTGAGGCCATAGAGAAGCTAGACAAAGTTCAATATGCAATTCCAAGAAGCATAGAAACTATAAGACTGGAATATAATAATAAATTAGTTATTGGTTTTTGCACTGATGTTCCCGATGGGGAAAAAGAAAAATTTATGTATGAAAATGTAGATATAGAGGCACTTTCTGGAAGACTACTTCAAGATGGCGATACGAATAAAATAGTTATAGGATACGATATGGCCAATCCAGACAAAAATGGATTTGGTAAGGCTGTGTCGGTTGGAGATCGTTTAACTATTAACGATAAAGACTATAGGGTTGTTGGAATTTTAAAAAAGAAGGGTAGTTTTATTTGGGACAAGATTATATTAATAAAAAATTCTGAAATGAAAAACTTACTAAATCTTGGAAAGGATGTAGATATTATTGCCGTAAAAGTAGTCAGTAAAGACTTTGTAAAACAAGCCAGGGAGGATATTGAAAAACTCTTAAGACAGAGAAGAGATGTTAAGGTTGGACAAGAAGACTTTGAAGTTTCAACTCCGGAAGCCGCTCTTTCTACGGTAAATTCCATTTTAACAGGCGTGCAAATCTTTATTGCATTGATCGCGTCTATATCTATCTTTATTGGTGCGATAGGAATTGTTAACACAATGACTACATCGGTTTTAGAAAGAACAAAAGAGATTGGAATTATGAAGGCTATCGGTGCAAAAAATTCAGATATCTTCTTTCAGTTTTTTGTTGAGGCAGGAATGCTCGGTGCAGTTGGTGGTATTATAGGAATAACAGTTGGATTATTAATTGGTTTTGTGGGCATACAGGGAATCAATGCTTTTATTGGATCGCAAAATCCATTTAATATTAGTTGGATGTTGGTGAGCGCTACCTTAATTGGAAGTTTTTTAATTGGGTCCATTGCAGGGATTGCGCCTGCGATGAAGGCCGCAAATATGAATCCCGTGGAGGCGTTGAGAAAATGATATCTAAAGAAGGCGTTAAATATTCTCTGAAAAATATACAACATAGAAAGACGAGGAGCGCGCTTACTATTTTCTCTATATTCATAGGCATAACGACTATTTTTATTTTCATTAGTTTTGGATGGGGATTATATGATTATGTGGATTCATTCACAACCGGAACTTCTGCGGATAAAATAACTGTTCAACCAAAAGGAATGTCTGCTCCGGGAATGGATGATACATTTTCATTTTCAGATAGCGATTTTAGTGCAGTAGAAAGAAGTGCTGGAGTCAAGGAAGCTGAGGGAATGTATGCTAAGGTAGTTCAAGCTGAAAAAAATGACGTTATAAAATACGTAATGATTACTTCCATAGATCCTAAAAAAAATATGATGGCCGAATTATCTAATATAAAAATCATAAAGGGAAGAGGTCTACAAACTGGAGATTCTGGGAAGGTAGTTTTAGGGTATAATTATTTATTGGATGACAAAATATTTCCAAACAAACTAGATATTAATAGTAAAATCACATTGAGCGGCAAAGAACTGAGAGTGATTGGTTTCTATAGCGAATTGGGAAATCCACAAGATGACTCCAATGTTTATGTTCTGCCAAATACAATAAAAACCATTTTTCCCAACATCAGTGGATATGCTATGATTATCGCTAGGGTAGATATCGGCAATATTAATTCTACCATTTCTAACGTTGAGAGAAATCTAAGATCGTCTAGAAATGTCGATAGGGGGAAGGAGGATTTTTATGTTGCGTCTTTTGAAGACTTAATTGCGAGTTATACTAGCGCATTAGATATCGTCATTGGTTTTATAATTTTGATTGCGCTTATATCCATATTGGTTTCGTCAATAAATACTGCAAACACAATGATCACATCTGTTTTAGAGAGAACAAGAGAAATTGGGGTGCTGAAGGCTGTTGGTGCAAAAAATTCAGAAATATTTAATATATTTTTATTTGAGTCTGGATTTTTGGGCGCGGTTGCAGGAACTATTGGTGTAATAGCTGGATTTGGAATAACTTTTGTCATGGGCCAGATATTAGATAATCTTGGATGGGGATTTTTAAGCCCGCATTATTCCGCAACTTTATTTATTGGATGTATTGCATTCGCAACAATAACGGGCGCACTATCTGGCGTAGTCCCGGCAGTAAATGCGTCTAAAACAAATATAGTAGAAGCATTGAGATATGAATAAATCTTTCATAGGAAAATATCAAAATATGTTATATTAATATTTTATTGTATTATTTTTTCTTAGCGTCCCTGTTTTTCTTTCTTTTATAATACCAATAACCAAGTCCAACAATTATTGCCAAGACTATTATGTAGGTTAATACGGGGGTACTTTTTTCGTCTGCCTTTCTATTTTGAAAATAGGATGGAACTAAGGTAACATTTTTATCGATTGATCTTCTAAAGCCCGCGTCGTCAGTATAATAGATTCTCACTGGAACAATTGTTTCTGCTGGTTTTACTTCAAATTCTGTTGACGTATATTCGTTAGAGTCTAAATCGCCAATAATTTTTGTTTTAGCACCTTTAACAACTAATCCTGGATATTCTAATACCTCTACCGCTATAGATTTAACATCAACGTCCGCAATGTTCAAAACTTCTAGCGTTAACATATCCGTAGACATACTTAGCTCCTTTACATAAACCTCAAAGTCTGCCCTCGTGTCTTCTACGTTTAAATTGAACTGCTGGGACTCTATTCCTTCTGATGTACCTTTTGAAAGCAGGATTTCTATTGGATTATCTCCGTCTACTGCGTCCTGGTCCACTCTTACTTTGTATGCAACCAATTTGTGCGTCGAGTAATCTTTTACAAAAGTTCCACCCTTGAGTGAGACCTTGCCGTCTTGTCCTGGATCAAAGTTTATTGGATATTTATCTAATAGCTCGAATGTTATGTCCCCGCATGCAGAATCAGAAATGCCTTCAATTTGAAATACCAACTTTACATAGTCTCCTGGCACTGCTGGATATGGATCTTGATTCAATAGCTGTACCGTCGGGTCACATGTTACTGTGGCCGCAGTAGCTACCGCAAAATAAAACAAAAATAAAACCGATACTATGCCGGTCACCTTTCTCATAGAAATAAAATCTATCTTTTCTTTTTAAATGTTTGGAAATATATATACAAGAATAGAAGTATTTAAAAAGTGAAAGTTGTAGATTTCACTAATTAATAAAAAGAGGAAAAATGGTTGCTAAAAAATGTTGTGTTTATTGCAAGGGCGATGTTCCTGATGAACGGGCTATGGATGTTTGCGACAGATGCGGACGAGCAGTCTGGGGCGAAAAAATGTTTAAAGCTATCGTCGAAGGAACAAACAAAGAAATGGCCAAGGGCAATATGGAACTTGGAAGAGTAAGCGAGTGCTGATTTCGCGTTCTGAACTGAATTAAAAAGATTTAAAAACGACTCTTTTGTTGGATTGGAATGGTAGCGAACGAGATAAGTAACAAAATTATACTCGAAAAATTCGACTGCCTCGACGAAGATGAGTTGGTTGTTGCAAAAAAACTGATTCAAAAATACGTCCAAAAGATAGAGAAAATCACAAGTTACGATAAGATGAAGCTTGAAACTAAGGTTCATCCAAAAAATAACTTGAGGCATTTCGAAGTCAAGGGACACTTAGAATATGGAAGCAATCGAGCAATGTCCGAAGCTCAGGATTCAAATCCTTTCGTTGCACTTGACGCTGCGCTTGAAAATATACTAAAAGAAATTCAACATAAAATAAGAAAAAATTAAAATGGTTAGTAAAAAAATGAATGTAAGGGCAAGGGGAAAATTACCACTTAGTCAGTACTTTAAAAAATTCAAAAATGGGGACAAGGTAGCTGTTATAGTTCAACAAAGTACTCCATCTTCGTATCCAACAAGAATAGTTGGAATGAGTGGTGTAATTACTGGATCTAGAGGAACTTCTATGATAGTAAAAATCTCTGATGAAAACTTACCAAAACAATATATAATTAAACCAATACATTTGAAGAAATTAAAATGATAAAGGATCAAAGGCCATTAATGTATGCTGAAGTCATGGAATTAGTTGGAGACGGAGAAAGAGCTAAGAAAGTTAAAGATTTTATAAAAAAATTCTATAAACTAAAACCCGCTGAAGCTAAAAAATTAGCCGAAGAGCTTAAATCTTTAGATATAATGAAATTGAAAGAAGAATATATTGTGAATATTACGAACTTCTTACCACAGGACGCTTCAGACTTGATAAAGATCTTGCCGGATTCATCTTTCGATCAAGAAGAAACAAATAAAATTCTAGATGTTGTTAAAAAATATTAATTAAGATGGAAAAGGAAGAAGTTGCTATTGTCTTAGATTATTTACCTTATGGTTATCCATTGGAAAATAGAACTATGCCAGTTGTTCAAGCAATTGGAAAAAACAATTTTACGCTTTTACAATTAGCTCCGAGAAAGGGGACTACATTTCAAGCACAAGAAGAGGTGTATATCGGTGAGGGTAAAAGAGATAAAATTCAATTTATTCAGGGAAGATTATTAAGAGAAAAATTAACGGAAAGTGCTAAATCGCAACTAATGGAATTTATAGAAAAAGCTGTAAAAGAAAAAGAAACGCAATTTGTTGATTTTTTTAATAAAGCGCAAGCTATAAATACCCGTCTTCACCAATTTGAATTGCTCCCAGGATTCGGAAAAAAGCACTGTCAAGCAATTCTCGACGAGAGAGACAAAAAACCGTTCGAATCAATGAGCGAAATTAAATCAAGAGTATCTGGAATACCCGACCCTCAAAAAGCAATAGAAAAAAGAATTTTTGAGGAATTAACAGAAATTCAGAGACAAAATTTATTCATAAGATGAGCGAAGAAAAACAAATAGCAAGAGAACAGGCAAAGGAAGCTGCAAAGAAAGTTAATCCTCATTTGCAAAAACCAGAAGAGTACGTAAAGCTAGTTAGAATTTTACAAAAAGATATTAGAGGAGATAAAAAGTTATATAGGGGAATTTGCGATATACGTGGCGTATCTTGGGCATTTGCTAATGCTGTTTGCACTACATTAAAATTGGATAAACATAAAAAAATCCAGGATTTAACACAGGATGAAATTCAAAGAATCGAAAAATTTATTGAGGATCCAAAGGGACTTCCTGAATTTTTATTAAACAGAAGAAATGATAGAGACGAAGGCGTTAATAAGCACGTTTATGGTGCAGATTTGCATCTTCAAGTTGATTTTGACATTAAAAGATTAAAGAAAATTAAATCCTATAAAGGAGTTAGACACACGCTTGGCCAACCAGTTAGAGGACAGAGAACAAAATCACACTTTAGAAAAAATAAAAATAAGAGTGGTAGTGGTACTATAACTGCAAAACCTGCGGCTAAGCCAGCTGCGCCAAAGGAAGGTAAGAAATAATGGGAGATGTAAGAAGAAAACATAATTTGCACTCGCGACCGAGAAAGAGATTCGATTCTGTTAGAATTAGTTCTGAAAACGATATAGTAAAACAATATGGATTAAAGAATAAAAAGGAAATATGGAAAGCTTCCGCTAGGGTTTCTGAATTAAGAAATAGGGCAAAAAAATTGATTCCACGAAGTGATGCAGAGAAAAAAGAATTTTTTACAAGATTACAAGTAATGGGATTGCAAGTAAAAGAAATTTCTGATGTTTTAGGATTAACTACAGGAGCAATATTAGAAAGAAGATTACAAACAGTTGTTTTCAGAAAGGGACTTTCAAAAACAGCATTAGAAGCTAGACAACTTATCACACATAAAAGTGTTTTTGTCGATGGAAGAATCGTTAATATTCCTTCTTTTATTGTAACAAAAGATTTAGAAAGCAAAATTTCTGTAAAACAGAGAAAAGAAAAACCTGCAAAGGTAGAGGAAAAATCAAATGAGTAAAGATACAACAAAAACTGGAATTGTAAATATTTATAGCACTTTTAATAATACCATTGCTCAACTAACTGATTTAGCTGGAAATACTATTGCAAAAATATCTGGTGGAGTTATTACAAAGCAAGATAGACTTAAGGCAAATCCAACGATTGCTATGTTCATCGCTAAAAGATTAAAAGAAATTGCTAGAGATTATGAAATAACATCTTTATATGTGAGAGTTAGAGGACAAACAACAAGCACTGGTCCTGGTCCTGGAGCACATGCATTAGTAAAAACACTTTCAAAAGAAGGATTCAAAATAATCAGTATCGCTGACATAACAAGAGTTCCACGTGGTGGGCCGAAGAAGGGCGGCGGAAGAAGAGGAAGAAGAGTATAAGGTTCAATTAGATTTAAAAATAAAGTTTTACTTTAAACAACATGAAAAAAATAATAAAAACTGACGAAAAAATTGTATTTACTACTGATATAAATATGAGCTTGGCTAATGCAATTAGAAGAAGCATTAACGAAATACCAATTCTAGCTATAGACGAAGTTGATATTTACAAAAACGATTCTGCCTTATATGATGAAGTTTTGGCTCATAGAATGGCACTTGTTCCCTTGAAGAATCAAAAGGTAAAAGATGGCGCAGTAGTCGAGTTAAAGTTAGACGTTAAAGCGAATAACAAAACCACTAACGTTCTATCTGGAGACTTTGGAGACATGTCTGTTATTTCCGATTTACCACTTGTTATTTTAGAAAAAGATCAAGAGGTAGAAGTTGTTGCTAAAGCAAAACAAGGAAAGGGAATTGAACATTCAAAGTTTTCACCCGGATTAGCTCATTATAGAATATTAAATAATGTTGAAGTCGGTAAAGATGCAGAAAAAAGACAAGAACTTGCTGAATTATATCCTGAAGTTTTCGGTTTTGAATCTGGAAAATTGAAAGTAAAGAATTCATGGGCTTTAGATTTGGAAGTTGAAGACTTGAAAGAATTTGACGGCGTTAAAGTCACACCTACAGAGGAAATAGTTTTCTTCCTTGAATCATGGGGACAAATTTCTGCAGACGAAATGTTTGAAGATGCTGTAAAGGCATTGAATAAGAATTTAGATGAAGTTGCGAAAGCTTTGAAGTAAATAGTTTACTCTCGTAAATAATTTTTTAGTTGTTTGTTTATATTTTGAACAGGTGTTTTAAATTTAAAAAATGGGGAGAAGAGGACTCGAACCCCTGTAAGCGTAAGCTACGACGGCCTTAACGTCGCCCGTTTGACCACTCCGGCATCTCCCCGTGAGATAAAAAACTGAGCTAACAAAGATTTATAAAGCCTCCTTATGATAACATTTTATCCTGCGAGCTCACGCGTTGAGTAGGAATCTAATATTTAGATTTCTCGGGATTTATTAAAAATGGAAAACGAAATAAGTAAAACACAAATTGAAAACAGACTTAGACAGAAATCAAATCCGATTTTGGTAAATGCTATTATTCAATTAAAAAAAACAAATGCTGAAGTTGCTAAAATCTTAGCCATGCCAAGAAAGAAACAACCATCTATAAACCTAACACAGATTGATAATTTTGCTAAAGATGGTGAAAAGGTTTTTGTTCCAGGAAAAGTTTTATCCTCTGGAGAGATAACAAAGAAAGTGAAAATAATTTCTTGGAATGCGTCTGAAAAAGCAATCGAAAAAATAAAAAACGCTAAGGCAGAATTTATATATCTTAATGATGAAATTAAATCCAACAAAGACCTAAAGGGAGTTAAAATATTACAATGACAACAAAACTTTATTTTGATGCAGATGGTGCAATTTTGGGAAGAGTAGGAAGTGTTGTAGCTAAAGAATTATTAAAGGGAAAAGAAGTTTTTATAATTAATGCTGAAAAAGCAATTATATCTGGAGATAGGTTGAGAGTTATCGCTGATTTGCACTGGTGGGCCGATTTAGGCGGTAAGGGATTAAAGGGTCCTAGTGTCTCAAGAAATCCAGATTTGCTAATGAAAAGAATGATTAGGGGAATGTTGCCAAGCAGAGACAGATCTAAAGGTAGAGAAGCTTATGATAGATTAAGATGCTATATTGGAAATGGTCCTTTATCTGCGGAAGAATTGAAGAATGTTAAAAAGGTCGGAGTTAAAAAACCAATTAAATATGTTACGCTAAAGGAAGTAGTTAAAGAAATATGATAATCACATCTGGAAAAAGAAAAACTGCAATCGCTAAAGCGTCTATAAAAGAAGGAACTGGAAAGGTTTTAATAAATAATAAAATAATCGAAGCATTTCCGATGCTACAGCAGCTTGAATTAAAAGAGCCACTTATTATAGCTGAAAAAATTTTAGGAAAGTTAAGCTTTGACATTTCAGTTAATGTTGCTAGTGGTGGAATGGCATCTAGAATTGAAGCTTCTAGACTCGCAATCGCTAGAGCAATTGTTGAATTTACAAAAGACGACAAAATAAGAGTAGCGTTTGCATCTTATGATAGAAACATGTTAGTCGCTGATACAAGAAGAAAGGAAGCATATAAGCCTGGAGATTCTAAGGCAAGGGCGAAAAGACAGACATCTTACAGATAATTTTATTTTTTAGAAAATTCTCTTGCTGGGTTAAGCGGGTCTTCTACATTAAATCTGTTGTATCTTTATAGGAGTTACAGAACGAAAGGTTTAAATAGGAAATTAGGTATGATAAAATATGGGAATATTAAAAAGAGAAATTCTACGAGATATAGAACAAGCAAAGACAAAGCTAGATACTTCTAAGATACCGCAATTTACCCAAGAGGTTTTTAAAAATACGGAAGAACAATGTATGGAAAATGTAGCGCTCCAAGATAGCGACAATGCGGAAAGAGGAAAAGCTGTTTTGAGTTCTTTTAGGGATGCTTGGAAATATGGTATGGCTAATTTTGAAGGAAATTGGGATTTATTATACTTAACAGAGGTGGCTGGAAGAGTTGAGCCAGGTCTGAGAGTAGCGGGACAAACAACCTATGCTGAACTAAGGAGCCAGATAAGACAATTTAGGGGAGGATATGTCCCCCCAGTAGACAGAGAAAGAATTTTAAAAAACCTTGACAGAACGCTTTTAGTGTCTCAAGCAGGAGATCTTGCCCCTGTTGAAAGAGCTATCTTTGAATATTTTCACTTAATAAGAATCCAACCTTTTTTAAATGGAAATAAAAGAACCGCAAATATCGTGATGAACGGAAGATTAAGTGCGAATGGTCTTTTGCCTATTTGTGTCTCTCCAAGGCAAGTTCCCGAATTTGAAAGTTATTTAGTCGGTGCAATAGAGGGGTTTAAAGAGACAGAGTCACAAGGCGACACAGAAGAATTAGTAGCATATACTCATCCAGATTTTCGACAGAGACAATTTTTTGACTTTTTAGGAAGAAGAGAACTTTGCTCATTAAGATGTGCAGAAAATCAAATGTCAGGTCTGACAACCTATACTCTTAATCTCCATTATAGCAGTCCTGCTGCGGAATATTCTCTGAAGCACGGTATTGATAGATACTTTCGTGCTAAGGGACTAACTTACCAAGTAAGAGCTTCTTCAAAAGACAAAACAATTGTAGTAACGGGAGAAATACCCATAAGAACATTACAACAGTTAGCTGAAAGAACACCTGGAATAAAAAAATGTAAGATTAAAGTAGCTAATGGCTCTCATTAACAATCTTTTTCTTTCTACTTATCTCGCTTAATTTTCTGGAAAAATTTTGTATTTCGTAAATTCTATAGCATTTTAAGGAGAGGATTTTTTTGCTCGAAGCGAAAGTTTTCTCTGTACTGCATAGAATATTTCTGGAGAAATAATGGGACGATGGTGTCCTTTGTGTAGTTGATTGTCAAATTTTACTTCGCCGAGATAGGTTCTGTTTTTTAGAATTTTTTTTAAACCGTTAACGGAAAGATCGTAATGTTTAGACATGCTGTTTAAAGAATAGTTTTTTTCTAAGAAAGTTTTAAACATGGAATGAACTTTGGATGCGAATTCGTTTGGAATTAGCTCTCCGTTAGATAGAGAATAACCTAAGGCTACTCTAGTAACTATTTTACCTCGTTTTGCGGCCTCGTTCATTCCGTACTTTTGCCGACTACCAGTTGATTGTCCGTATTTCCTAAAAGTCTCTAAATATTTCCAGTCGATTTTTTCAGAAATATATTTTTTAAAATCGTCTTCTGATTCTGGTGCAAACATTAAACATATTTTACAGAGTTTATTCCCGAATTTTTCACCCTCATTTTTATCCTTATAATCGCACTTACTACAAACCATATAGATATTTAGCAAACTGGGTTTAAAAATTCGAGTTATACAT
>Ga0172375_10003959_pt1 | contig 22224 bp, 27 predicted proteins | sample LakKiv1m_FD_114537 | JGI IMG/M metagenome (GOLD analysis project Ga0172375, IMG submission 114537) | Freshwater microbial communities from Kabuno Bay, South-Kivu, Congo - kab_092012_11.1m | ecosystem: Environmental > Aquatic > Freshwater > Lake | place: Democratic Republic of the Congo... | reverse complement strand
TTTCTGTTTTGGACGCAAACTTCTTCAAAGTTTGCGGGCGGAAGCGGGGCGGAGGTTCAAAAATCGGAATCGTCCGCCGCCGCGGATTCAAAAAAAGTTCGAATTTCGTTCAATAATCTCAACTAAATAATTTTCATTGCCCATATGGTGATGAAAACTGGCGGTCTCGGAGAGGTTCGAACGCCGGAGCGCTGTCGAGCCAGCGGGCGAGACCGCGAGGCGGTGCCCAGACAAAAATTTTCGACGGAAAATTTTTAGTCGAGGGAAAATCCCTCCTCTCCAGCTATAAGGCGGGCAACCGAACAGTTAAAAAATAATAAATGTGATAAAGCGACAAAAAGGTTTCACTTTAATTGAATTGTTGGTAGTAATCGCTATTATTGGTCTTCTGGCAACGATTGTTATGGTCTCGTTAAACACAGCGCGGCAAAAAGCGCGTGACGCGCGACGAATTTCTGATATTAGGCAATTGCAGGTGGCCTTGCAGTTATATTATGATTCGTATGGACATTATCCTTCTGATTTCGCTGATTTAATGTCAGTCTATATTTCGGCGGGACCGCTGGATCCAGTCGGAGCCAATTACCAGTATTGCATTACGGCAAATGGCGCAAGCTACCACCTAGGAACGTCAGGGACGGGGCTAGAGACGCTAAGCAATCCCGCTTTGGACATCGACGCCGATGATGAATCGGACGGTTGTACGGACGGGCATTCTTTTTCTGGTGAGGATCCAGTTTATGACGTTAAGCCGTAATAAAAAATAGTAACTTAAGAAAAAATTCATGGCAGAAATTAAAATTTTAATAGAGGGTTATACGACAGCGGACTCAGCGGGGTCGAGTGAAGAAAAAACTTGCGCGACGATTACTTTAATTAAAGATGGGGATAATAAAATTATTGTTGATCCTGGTGTTTTGGAAAATCAAAAAATGTTGATTGATAAATTGAAGGAAGAAGGATTATCGGCAGATGATATAGACATTGTTTTCATCACTCATTCTCACATTGATCACTATAGAAACATTGGTATGTTTCCAACGGCAAAGACTTTGGAGTATTATGGGCTCTGGGATAAAAATACCGTTCAAGATTGGAAAGATCAGTTTAGTGACGATATTAAAATAATAAAAACACCGGGACACAGTTACGACGGCTTAACGCTTCTGGTTAAGACTAGCGAAGGTATCGTTGCCATTTGCGGTGATGTCTTCTGGAAAAAGGATTTTCCGGAAAACGACGAATACGCCATAGATAGTAAAAAGTTAAAAGAGAGCAGGAAGATGGTTTTGGGGGCAGCCGATTGGATTATTCCGGGCCATGCAGGAATATATAAAATTTAGATAAAAATAAGTAGCTCCTTTTTGAAGTTGAGCCTAGCTATCTACCACATTGAGGCAAATATATTTTAGCGTCGTCCGCTAGGGCCGACCAAGCGGTTTAGTAGCTTCTTTCTATAATCAGTGATATAATATAAAAATTCTATAATTATTAAATCAAAGGAATTCAATTTTATGGATAACAACACGATTCAAACAGAAGTGCCAAAAGAGCAAGAAGTTAAGCAGCCGGTCGATAAGCCGGTGATAAAAATCAATAAAAAAACAGCCATTATTATCGCGGCCGTTATAATTTTAATCGCCCTGATTTATGTTTTTCGAGGTCTTTTTGTCGCCGCAATTGTTAATGGCAGTCCGATAAGCCGCCTGTCAGTTATTTCGAAGCTCGAAAAAACATCGGGTAGGAATTTGCTGGACTCTTTGATTACTGAAAAGCTGATCCAGAACGAGGCAAAAGCAAAGAAACTTGTGATTAGCAGCGAAGAAATCAACGGAGAGATAAAGAAAATCGAAGATCAGGTTGTTTCGCAAGGCGGCACGCTTAATGAAGCTTTGGCGGCCCAGGGTATGAGCCAAGAGGATTTAAAAACACAGATAAACATCCAGTTAGAGCTGGAAAAGCTAGTGTCGGACAAAATAAGTGTTACCGACCAGGAAGTAGCGAAATATATTAGCGACAATAAAATTTCAATTTCAGCAGGCCAAGAGGCGACTTCGACCGAACAAATAAAGAATGAATTAAAGAATCAAAAAGTCAGCCAAGAGGCGAATGCGTTGATAACGACCCTGAAGTCACAAGCTAGAATTAATTATTTCGTAAATTACTAAGTTATTCCGACTTCTGCCGGCCAGTAAAAATACCTCGCTTAAGCGGGGTATTTTTTAAGAGAAGAATATTCCTGCTCTTTATCTTCCACGTTTTTGCTCCGAGGTGATATAATAAGCGTATGATATCAAGAGCTAAACTCTTTACTGTTTTTGTGGTTATCTCGGCATTATTTTTGCCCTTTTTGCCGATTTTTGCAGTTGATGACAATCTGTTGCAGCAAGCGCAGGACGAAAAAACCCAGCTTGAGCAGCAGTTGCAGGATATTGAAAATCAGATTACTCAATACCAGCAAGAGTTGAGCGGCATTAAGGGTGAAAAAAATACTCTGCAAAACAAAATAAAACAACTGCAAAATCAGCAGACAACCATTAATTTACAGATTAGGGCTACCAATTTACAAATTAGCAAACTGGACAGCCAGTTAGATGAAACGCAGATATCCATTGACGAAAGTACGGCTAAAATTCAGCGGCTTCGGGAACAAATGGCGCAGTTCATCCGGGCGATAAACGAATACGATAATTATCCGGTTCTATACGCTATTTTAACCAGCGATAATTTATCCGATATTTTTGACGAGATGGAAAGATATTTTCAGATGTCCAGCGGATTAAGCAATTTATTTGGGCAAGTGACAGAAGCAAAAAATCAGCTTAATCAACGAGCGCAAACTTTGGCGCAACAGCAAGAAGACGCGCAAAATCTTCTGGCGATTAAGACCTTGGCCCAACAAAAATTGTCCGGCTCCGTAAACGAGCAAAATAGTTTATTGCAGGAGACCAAAGGCAGAGAAACTACTTATCAGTCAATTCTTAGCAGCGCTCAAAAAAAAGCGGCTGAAATTAAAAATCGCCTTTATCAGTTGCTCGGGGTTCCTACACAAGTTACTTTTGGTGAAGCCGTTCAAATCGCGCAGTGGGCTTCCGCTCAAACGGGAGTGAGAGCAGCTTTTTTGTTGGCGATTTTAACCCAAGAATCAAATCTTGGTAAAAATGTTGGCACCTGCAACCGCCCCGGTGATGGTCCGGAAAAAGGCTGGAGAGTGATTATGAAACCGGATCGCGACCAAGAACCGTTTTTGCAAATTACGGGGGAGCTGGGACGCGACCCGGATGTTACACCGGTTTCTTGTCCGATGCATGATAGCAAGGGCCGACAAGTCGGCTGGGGCGGTGCCATGGGACCGGCTCAATTTATTCCGTCAACCTGGATGGGCTATAAAGACAAGGTATCGGCCATAACGGGAAAAACCGCTAATCCCTGGGACATTAGAGATGCTTTTATAGCAGCGGCAATCAAATTAAAAGCCGGTGGAGCCGGTACTGTCAGTGGAGAATGGGCGGCAGCGATGCGGTATTTTTCCGGTTCGACGAATTTAAAATATCGATTTTATGGAGACAACGTGGTGGCAATCGCCAATCAATATCAAAGCGATATTGAAAGTTTGAGCAATCAATAAAATTTATGTCCGAGTTTATTCTTTAATTTTTTTTCTTAAGTCCTGCTTGGCTGGATATATCATGAAACTAAAATTGGCTAAAATTATTTTAATAATCTTAACGGTTGCGGTTATCTTTGTTTTTCGGAGACAGATCGAGAATTTTTGGAAGTTCTCTTCGATTTATGCTCCGTGCGAGCGACCAATCGCCTACGCGCTTGATAAATTTGACGACAGATTCGGTCTAGCCAAGGGAGATTTTTTGAATGCGATCAAAGAGGCTGAGGCAATTTGGGAGAAGCCAATCGGTAAAGAACTTTTTGCGTACGCTGAAGAGGGAAAATTAAAGATAAATCTTATTTATGATTATCGCCAGCAAGCGACAAACAAATTGAAGAGTCTAGGAATCGTAGTAAAAGAAAATAGGGCTTCGTATGATGAGTTAAAAATAAAATATGCGTTGCTCAAGACAGAATATAATCAGCTGAAGGCGGATTATAACGCAAAGCTGGATTCTTTTGCGCAGAGAAAAGATGGCTATGATCAGGAAGTGCAACTTTGGAACAAAAAAAACGGAGCTTCAAAAGCGGACTATAGCCGTCTTTCATCAGAGGGGGCCGCTCTTCAGGCCGAGTTGGCAGAAATACAAAAAATGGAGGTAGGGCTTAATGAATACGTAGATGAAATTAATTCACTCGCGGTCGTCTTGAACCGCCTGGTAAGCTCCCTCAATTTAAACGTGGAAAAATATAATGAAGTCGGAGCGTCTCGCGGCGAAGAATTCACCGAAGGGGAATATCAAAATATTAATGGACAAGAAGCGATTAATATTTATGAATTCGACAGCCGCGATAAGTTGGTGCGGGTTTTGGCCCATGAGCTTGGGCATGCTTTGGGGCTCGAACATCTGGACGACCCCCAGGCTATTATGTATAAACTTAATATTAGTACAAGCGAAAAATTAACAAACAGCGACCTTGGAGAACTCAAGTTGCGTTGTGCTATTAAATAGCGAGAAGCGCAGGCAACGGCATTTTTTTATAATATAAACACAAACCAAGTTTAATCGTTTCGCTGCGGGGCGGCGAGTAATCAATTAAAATCACAAAAATGAAGAAATATTTAAAAAAACATACCAGCTTTATCGAGGACGCTTTAAAAAAAGAAGGAGTTGATTTTGATTGGATCTCTTTGCAGCGATTTCATCGGGTACGGATTAGTTTTTTGCAGCATGAGCGTTTAGTTCATCTTTTAGTCACTTTCTTTTTTGGCCTATTATTTTTCTTTTCGGCCCTGGTTAGCTTGCTGTTGATTAACATGATTGATGGCGCAGCGGAGCTTAGTAACGGGCTTTTGATTTTTAGCTTGGCCTTGTTTGCTCTTTTGGCCTTTTACGTCTGGCATTATTTTATTCTCGAAAATGGCATACAAAAACTTTATCGGTTGGACGAGGAAATTGAAGAGCGTTTGAAAAAATAGGAGATTATTTGTCTTTTGGCGCAGGGAGCCGGTTGCTATTTTAAAAATTTTATGTTATTCTTAAAAAAGAATAAGCGACATAAATATTGCCAATATTTTACTGCTTTCGGGCAGTTTTTGGTTTGTTCCAAGAGGGGACCAGAGGTTTTCATTTTAAACGTATGGAAATTAGAAACATCGCTATTATCGCTCACGTCGATCACGGTAAAACCAAGCTGACCGATGCTTTGATGCGCCAAACCGGCGTCATGGAAGAGGGGGCCAGCATGGATTCAAATGATTTGGAGCAAGAGCGAGGCATTACGATTTATTCAAAAAATACCTCGATCTTTTTTAAGGAGACGAAGATTAATATCGTGGATACGCCCGGCCACGCCGATTTTGGTTCGGAAGTCGAACGGGTTTTACGTTCAATCGATTCCGTTCTGTTGGTGGTGGACGCGCAAGAGGGGCCGATGCCGCAAACTAAATTTGTATTGAAAAAATCTCTGGAACTCGGAATTAAGCCAATTGTGGTTATCAATAAAATCGATAAACCGGCCGCGCGGCCGGAATGGACGCATGAAAAAGTGCTGGAGCTTTTTATGGATTTGGGCGCCAATGACGAGCAGCTGAATTTTACGACGGTTTTTGCCATTGCCAAGCAAGGCATTGCGAAAATGAAAATAGAGGACGAATCAAGCGATTTGACTCCCCTGCTGGAAGTAATTCTGCGGGAAGTCAAAGTGGCCTCTTCACCGGAGCTTTTGGCGCAGCCGCTTCGCTTTCAACCCTTTAATTTGGCTTATGATAATTTTTTGGGCCGTTTGGCTATCGGCCGCCTTTACGAGGGAATCATGAAATCAAACGGCAATATTTTTGTTAAAAAACCATCGGGAGAAACTCGCGCCGGAAAGTTAACCAAAATTTTTACTTTTCGAGGATTGCAAAGAATTGAAACAGCCGAAGCTTCGGCCGGCGACATTGTAATGGTGGCGGGCTTGCCGGATATTTTTATCGGCGAAACGATTTGCCAAAGCGAAACGCAAGAACCTTTGCCGGCAATTAATATTGACGAACCGACCATCTCTTTGAATTTTTTAGTTAATAATTCACCGTTTGCCGGTCGGGAAGGCAAATTCGTCACAACTCGCCAAATTCGCGAACGCCTGGAGAGGGAGCTTGAAGTGAACGTCGGTCTTAGAGTTGATTTTTCGCCCAATGATTACTTCAAGGTTTACGGACGCGGTGAATTGCACGTGGCTATTTTGCTTGAAAACATGCGGCGGGAGGGATACGAACTTCAGGTTTCTCAGCCGCAGGTAATCATTAAAGAGCAGGAGGGTCAAAGACTCGAGCCGTTTGAGGAGTTGACCATTGACGTACCTAGCGATATGGTCGGTACGATTATTGAAAAATTAGCTCGCCGGCGGGCGACAACTCTTGAAATGAAGCCAGAGCAAAATCATATGCGACTGATTATGGAGATACCAACACGCGGCTTTCTAGGTTATCGCAGCGAATTTGTAATTGATACGAGAGGGCAGGGAATCTTATGCAGCCGGGTTATCGGTTTTAAACCGTATGCTGGTGAAATCGAGAAACATTCCGTTGGTTCAATGGTCTCGATGGCGCCGGGCAAAGCGCTTGGTTTCTCGCTGGCTAATTTGCAAGAACGGGGAGTCCTTTATATCAACGCAGCGACCGAAGTTTACGAGGGTATGGTAATCGGGAATGTCGCTAAAGGTAATGATCTAAACGTTAATCCGACCAAGGGGAAGCAATTGACCAATATGCGCTCCAAGGGGACAGACGAAGCGATCGTTTTAATCCCGCCGCTGGATTTAACACTAGAGCGGGGACTAGAAATTATGAACGCGGATGAGTATCTGGAGGTGACGCCTAAAAGCATTCGTTTGCGCAAACAATTTTTAACTGAACTCGAGCGTAAAAGGGCTGGACGATAAAAACTCGTTTCGCGAATGCGAAACGAGTTTTTTAATAATCTAATAATCTAGACAAGATTAACGTTTTATAATAAAGTAATGACAAGATGAGATTATAAATTTTAAATAAAAAAATGACTGGAGGAAAGAATTACTTAAAAATTAAAAATGATTTTGTCGAAAAAATATGGCCTTGGGCAGCGTTGGCGATTGTTGTCGTTGCGACCGGCGCCTATTATTTTTATGGCCAAAAAGCGACTCCTTCTTTAACTCTGGATCAAGCCAAAATCAAAGCCGGTGATTTTATCAATAAAAATTTAATGAATGAGGGGTCGGCGGCAACGGTCAAGCAAGTAACAGAAGAAAGTGGTCTTTATAAAATCACCCTGAATGTTGGTGGCCAAGAGTACACCTCTTTTATGACACGGGACGGCAAGAAATTTTTTACTACCGGGATAGACATAGAAACGTTTCAAAAACAGAAAACCGGAACGGCCGCTACGGCTCAACAAAATCAGCCAGCGCCAAAAACGGAGAAGCCAAGCGTGGAACTTTTTGTGATGAGTTACTGCCCTTACGGTACTCAGGCGGAAAAAGGCATTTTACCGGTCGTTGATTTGTTGGGAAACAAAATAGATTTTAAATTAAAATTTGTTAATTATCTGATGCACGGCGAGCCCGAAATGCTGGAGAACCTAAGGCAGTATTGTATCGAAACCCAGGAGCCGCAAAAATTAAATAATTATTTAAAGTGTTTCCTCAAGGAAGGCAATTATCAAAGTTGCTTAACATCGGAGAAAATTAACGCGACCAAATTGGCTAGTTGCGAAAAAACAACGGATGCTCAATTTAAAATCAAACAATCTTTTCAGGATAAGGCTTCTTGGGGAAATTCAGCCTATCCGCCATTTTTAATCTTTGACGCGGATAACACTAAATATGGCGTTCATGGTTCGCCGACGCTTGTTATCAACGGCGCGACAATCTCGGTTTCACGAGATTCGGATAGTTTTAAAAAAGCGATCTGTGCCGCTTTTACAAAAGAGCCGGAAGCTTGCAAGACAGTGTTGTCTTCAGCGGTCCCGTCTTCGGGCTTTGGCGAGGGGGCCGTTGCCGGAAGCGCCACTGGCAGCTGCAATTAGCGAATAAAAAGACTTAATTTTAAAGTGAAAATAATAATTAATTTAAAAATATGAGTGAAGAAAAAGACATCAATTTAAAAATTATTCCGCCGGCAAAATATTTGCCAATGATGGTCGTGGCGGTAGCAGTTTTCCTGATATTCTTTTTAGTCGCGGCGACCTACACCAAGGTTAAAGAAGGCCGTTATATGGGCCAGGGAATGCAATATAAAAATACAATTTCGGTATTGGGCGAAGGAAAAGTTTCGGCCAAACCAGATATCGGCCAAGTAAGTTTATCGGTTCTCTCCAACGCTAAAACCGTGGCTATAGCACAAAAAGACAATACCGACAAAATGAATAAAATCATAAAGGCGGTGAAAGATCTCGGCGTGAAAGAAGAAGACTTAAAAACCGCTAATTATAGCGTAGCGCCAAATTATCAATACTATAGCGGCAGAAGCGAAATTATCGGTTACCAAATAGCACAGACCCTGGAAGTTAAAATTCGAGACTTGGAAAAAGTTAGCGATATTTTAGCCCAGTCAACAGCGGCCGGAGCTAATCAGGTTGGTTCTTTAACTTTCACTTTTGACGATCCGGAAAAATTAAATACCGAAGCCCGTCAAAAAGCGATTGTCAATGCCAAGAAAAAAGCGCAAGATTTAGCCGGTGCCCTGGGCGTTTCGCTGGGTAAAGTGGTCAGTTTTAGCGAAAGCTCTTCAGGCCGAGTCGTGCCGATGTACTATGCTAATGATGTCATGGGAAAAGGCGGCGGTGGCGAAACGGTTACCCCAGAGGTACAGGCGGGACAAAACGAGATTAATATCAATGTTAATCTTTCTTACGAGATTTATTAAAATTAAGAAAACTATTATCAGCTTAAAAACGCTCTATATTTTTATGGAGCGTTTTTAAGTTTAAGCCATTATTGGACAGAAAAACTTAATCTTGGTAAATTTTAAATGTATGAGGCTTAATCGATTTATCAGCGATTTTGATTTGCGGGGACAGGATTTGTCAGTTTTTGACAAAGATATTTTAAACCAGGTTAAAAATGTCTTGCGGCTCAAGTCCGGCAGTCAAATTCTTCTGGCTGATGGCCGAGCCAACGAAGCCTTGGCTGAGATTGTTGAATTTGGCGGCGATTTTTTTCGGGTAAAGCTTTTGCAGAAAGAAAGCAATGATAACGAGTCGCCCAGGAAAGTAATCCTCTATTGTTCTATTCTAAAACGAGAAAATTTTGAATTGGTCGCGCAAAAAGCTACGGAGGTTGGCGTAGCGGAAATTGTGCCGTTGGTTTGCGAGCGCACGGTAAAAACTGGTTTTAAAAAAGATCGGCTGGCTAAGATAATTAAGGAAGCGGCTGAACAATTCGGTCGGGGAATTTTACCGATTTTGCATGAGCCGATGGAATTTGGCCAGGCGATCAAACAGGCCGGACAAAATGACCGAAATTTTTTATTTAATTTCTCCGGTGAAAAATTTGCATTATCCGACGTGGCAAGTTTAAAACAAAAAATCGTTGGTATCTTTATCGGTCCGGAAGGCGGTTGGAGCGATTTTGAAATGGATTTAACGCGTCAACGGGAACTTAAAATTGTAAGCTTGGGAAAGTTAATGCTACGCGCCGAAACAGCTGCCATCGTGGCTTCATATCTGGCTTGTCAGAGTTAGCGATGATGCCAGTTCAGCATTTATAAAAAATTAAACCGAGTCCGACAGAGTAGTCTGCCGGATTTTTTTATTTTCGCGCTCTTATGGGGGAGCGGATATCTGTTGACCTTTAAAGAGTCTATGGTAAAATTCAAAGTAATTGAATAGTGAATTATCAAGAGCGCGGTTAGAGCCTTGGCTCGTCGATCCGCCAGCAACCATTTGAGCGTGACTGCTCAAGGAAGGTGCTCCATCCAAGTCCGCAAGGAAAGATAAAAGGTCGATTTTTAATTTGTCTTTCTTTCGTGAGAGGCATTTTTTATTTATTATTAATCGCTAAAGTACATGATTTATAATTTTAAAAATTACACAATTGAAAGCGTAACCAGCGGCCATCCGGACAAGATTTGCGATCAAATTTCGGATGCAATCTTGGACGAGTGTTTACGGCAGGATCCGGCCAGTCGCGTGGCGATGGAAACTTTTGGTGGCCACGGACTGGTTTTGCTTTGCGGCGAAGTGACGACTAGCGCTAAGGTCAATTTTGAAGAACTGGCCTTGAGGGTTTATCGGGAAATTGGCCACACCGATAAATTAAAAATAGTGAGTAATATTGTCAGGCAGTCGCCCGATATCGCCCAGGGAGTTGATGCCGGCGGAGCGGGCGACCAGGGAATAATGTACGGCTACGCTACCGATGAAACAGCCGAATTCTTACCTAAGGGTTTAGTGCTGGCGCACAAGCTAACTAAGGGGCTGGAAACTTTACGCCGGAGCGGCGAAATTACTTGGCTCTATCCGGACGGCAAATCGCAGGTAACCATGGATGGAAATAAAATAAAAACAATTCTAGTCAGTTGTCAGCATGACGAGCAGGCTGGTCAAAAAGAAATCAAGGAAACGTTAATTGAAAAACTTATTAGGCCAATCGTCGGCGATATTTCGGAGATTAAAATTTTAATTAATCCGACTGGCCGATTTGTGCTGGGCGGCTTTTCGGCTGATACGGGACTGACCGGCCGCAAGCTGATGGTAGACACCTACGGCGGGCTTATTCCGCATGGCGGCGGCGCTTTTTCCGGCAAAGATCCGTCAAAAGTTGATCGTTCGGCTGCCTATATGTGTCGTTTTGTAGCTAAAAACATAGTCGCGAGCGGCCTGTCAAAAAAATGTTTGGTGTCGGTTTCTTACGCTATCGGCCAGGCAGAACCGTTAATGGTGGAAATTATTAATGAACAGGGCGAAAGTCTGGACGAGAAAGTAAAGGAAAAATTTGATTTTCGACCGCTTGCCATAATCGAGCGATTAAATTTGCGCCGGCCAATCTTTAGGCAAACCGCCGCTTATGGGCATTTCGGAAAAGCGGGGTTACCCTGGGAAGAAATTGTTGCTTTTTAATCCAATAGTCAAAGTGCCGGTAATTTGGTAGAATCCAGTTAGTAATAATTAAATCTAAAAAATATGGCCAAAGAAAAATTTACAGCCGAGGAGGCCAAACAAATCGGCGAAAATCTGAATATCGATTGGTCAAAGTTCGATATCGAGCAATTTCGCATGGGTCTGGACGTGGAACTGGAACATGGAACGCGAGATGCGCATACCAATGTTTCTAACGATGATTCTCTGACAACCGGCAAGATCGCGCTTGCTCATCTGAACGAATTTCCGGACTACTATACGCGCCTCAAATTTATGGAGAAGGAAGCGGATCAATTTTGGGAAAAGTAAAATTATATGAATCTGACTTTAATTTTGGGGCCGATGAAAAGCGGCAAATCTTTTGAATTAATCAGCCGATTTGCCCATCTTAAATATGCGCAAATTCCTTTTGCGCTTTTTAACTCTTCAAAAAACGTCCGTGATAAAAACGTTTTTTCCCGGAATGGCGGCCTTGAACTTGAAGCAAAAAAAGTGGAGAGTCTGAGCGAAATCAAGGCGGACGGATTAAAAATTATCGGCATTGACGAAATTCATATGTTTGATGAAAAGGACGCTTTAACGGTGGAAGAGTTTTTAAAACAGGGGGTGGAGATAGTCGTTTCGGGGCTGGATAATGATTATCGAGGAAAAATGTTCAAGATTGTAAGGCGCCTGTTGGAACTTGGCCCCTCCCAGGTGATATACAGACGGGCGGTTTGTGAGCGTTGCAAAATTCCGGAAGCGGTTTATACTCAAATATTAAAAGACGATGAACCCTTGCTTGAGGGGCTGGCGGCAGTTGTTCCCGAAGATGGCCGCTATGTTTATCAACCGCTTTGTCGCCATTGTTTCGTTAAAAAATAATTTAAAGATTTATGGATAATATTCAAAAAAATCATCAGCCGCGAAAAAAAGTCGGTTTAGCGCTGGGCGGCGGCGGGGTCAAAGGGTTGGTTCACATCGGTATCATCAAGGCGCTGGAAAAAGCTGGTATTCCGATTGATTTCGTGACTGGAACGAGCATGGGCGCGCTTGTCGGTGGTTGGTATGCTGCAACTCGAAACATCGTTTTTTTGGAGAATATTTTTTTGAAAATAAAAAAAGAGGATATGATTCCCAGCGAAGCGGTCAAGGGGGTTGAAAGTGGCAATCTTTTTAAGAGTGAAATTTTTGCAAAATTATTAGTCAAACTCTTGGACGACAAACAGATAGAGCAATGCTCTTTGCCTTTTCGGGCGGTAGCTACTAACGCGGAAAATGGCAAGGAAGTTATTTTATCTAAGGGTTCCTTAGTTGAGGCTATTCGAGCCAGCATCGCCTTGCCGGTCGCTTTTCAGCCGATAAAAATAGGGGATCAGCTTTTAATGGACGGCGGTGTGGCTAATCCCGTGCCGGCGAACATTGCCAGGCAGATGGGAGCGGATTTTGTCATCGCCGTCGATGTCTCTAGCCGCTGGATGAGGATTGATGGCGATTTGGCCGATTCACATAACGCGCCGTCTTTTATTGAGAATGCCTTTTCGGTGATGGAGTACGAAGTGGCGCAACAGGTTTTAAAACAAGCGGATATCGTTATGCGGCCGCCGGTCATGAACTATGATTGGCTCGAATTTTCCCGGGCTAAAGAAATTATTGCGGCCGGCGAAGAAGAGGCTGGGCGCAATATGGCCGAGATTAGAAAAAAAGGCGGTTATCCGAAAGAACCGCCAAAAACAATCGTGGAGGCAGTCACGGATTTTTTTAATACGGAAAATTTATAACGATCTTGCTATGATAAACTACGATGATTTTAAAAAAATAGATTTGCGGGTAGCCAAAATTTTAGCCGCGGAAAAAATTGAGGGATCGGAAAAATTATTAAAACTGCAGATTGATTTGGGCAGCGAGCAACGCCAGCTGGTCTCGGGCATTGCTAAAAGCTATGCGCCGGAAGATCTAATCGGCCGAGAAATCATTGTGGTGGCTAATTTAGAACCGCGCCAAATTATGGGGATTGAGAGCCAGGGGATGCTGCTGGCGGCTGACCACGATAGTCCCATTCTGCTTGTCCCGGACAAAGAATTACCGCCGGGCCTGGCGGTTTGTTAAAATATGACTGCGTCGGAAATCATAAAAAAATTGAAATCTTTAGCTAATTCCAAAAATGTAGCCGGCATGGCGCGTTTTGGCATTATCACGAAAAAGGCTTATGGAGTTGCTCATCCGGATTTAGAAAAAATAGCCAGACAAGCTGGCAAGGATCACGCTCTGGCCCAGGCTCTTTGGCTTTCGGGTTTTCACGAAGCCAGAATCATTGCGGGATTGATTGATCGGCCGGAATGGGTAACGGGCGGGCAAATGGATGCTTGGACGCGTGACTTTGACTCTTGGGCAGTTTGCGACTCAATTTGCGGACACCTTTTTTCCAAGACCGATTTTGCTTATAAAAAAGTTTGGCAATATGCCAGGCGCCGGGAAGAATACGTCCGACGCACTGGCTTTGTTCTCATGGCCACACTGGCCGTCCATGATAAAAAATTAACAGACGGCGCTTTTTTGAAATTTTTTCCGCTGATAAAAAAATATGCCACGGATGAACGAAATTATGTACGCAAGGCGGTCAATTGGGCTTTGCGGCAAATTGGCAAAAGAAATTTTGCGTTAAATGAGTCAGCCATAAGACAAGCGGAAGAAATTTTAAAAATAGATTCCAAGTCCGCCCGCTGGATTGCCGGCGACGCCTTACGCGAGCTAAAGAGTGAAGCTGTGAAGCGTATTTTAAATCGGCGGCGCAATTGAGTGTTTGAATTTTTTGATGGTATAATTTGGACAGATGATCAGACTTTTCAAAAAATACTTTATTCCTCATCTCCAGAACGACCATCAGCCCCATCTTTTAAGATGGGAAGCGGCGCTGGTTATTTTAAGCTTGGTCTTGATAACAGAGATTTATTTTTTGTCAGTATCTTTTTGGCTGACTCCTTGGGTTAGCTTTTTCGCTTCTATTGTTCCGGACGCGGCGGTCGGATTGACTAACGAACAGCGATTGGCTAGCAATCTGACCTCGCTTAACGTCAGCCCAGCTTTAGTTATGGCGGCGCAACTTAAGGCCAATGATATGGCTAGCAAGGGGTATTTTGCACACGTCAGTCCCGAGGGGATAACGCCGTGGCACTGGTTGGAAGTGGCGGGATATCAATATCGGGCGGCTGGCGAAAATTTAGCGGTTAATTTTATTGATTCTCAAGATATGACTAATGCCTGGATGAATTCGCCGACTCATCGGGCTAATATTTTAAATAATAATTTTACTGAAATCGGCATTGCGACGGCCAAGGGCATCTATGATGGCAAGGAAACTGTTTTCGTCGCTCAATTTTTTGGTCGACCAGCTTCAATGGTACCGGCAAGCCAAGAGCAGAAAACTTCTCCGTCTCCAATTGCTGCGGTCAGCGCCTCGCCAGCGGCTCAATTGGCCGTCGCGCCAATGCCGGTTGTTTCTCAATCTCTGGGAACCAGTTTAGCCGCTAGTTCGTCAGTCGGGACTTTGGTCTCAGCGGTTCAAGGCACCTCGGACGATGAAATCGTGCCCGGTTTAACCGAATCGTCTTCGCCTCAAGAAATGGCGATAAAACAGATTGTCGCCCCTCAGAATTTTTTAAATCGTTTTTTGACCACGCCGCATGCTATTAGTAATTATTTTTATTTTGTCTTGCTAACAATTTTAGTGCTAGCGTTGGTGCTTAAAATATTCATTAAAATTAAAATTCAGCACCCGGCGTTGATAGTTAACGGCGCTTTGTTGCTGATAGTAATTTCGACTCTTATCTTGGCTAATCAATATATTGCCTTGGCTAGCGCTCAAATTATTTAAAAAACGGCGAATTTTTGGCGAGTAATTCTTAATTATAAAAATAAACTTATGAAAAAAACAAACTTGATTTTATCGGTAGCGATAATCTCGATAACTATTTTAACCAGCCAAGTTTCTTTGGCTAAATCGGAGAATGCTAATAATTCTAATGACCGAGAAAACGCCTCGGTTAGTTCAAGTCCTTCGGTTAGCGCTTCGCCCAGCATCAGTCCCTCGGGGGTGCCAAAAAATAAAGAGCAGATTAACGCCCAGGAGCACAGAAGCGCGGTTGCTAATTTTGTCCAGTCGCTTGTTCGGGTTGCCAATCGCGACGGGGGTGCAGGAGAGCAGGTCCGGGTTATCGCTCAGCAACAAAATGAATCAGAAGCAAGCACGACGGCGGCGATAGAACAGATTGATAAAAGAAGCAACATTAAGACTTTTTTATTCGGTTCGGATTATAAAAACTTGGGTGCCCTGCGGAGCGAAATGGTTCAAACCAGAAATAGAATAGACCAGCTAACTAGGTTAGCGGAAAGAACTCAGAATGCCAGCAGCACGATAGATACGACAGAAATTAAAAATCAAATTCAGACATTAGAAGCAGTCCAGACGAAAGTTGAAAATTTTGTAAAAGCTCAAGAAGGTAAATTTAGCCTGTTTGGTTGGTTGGTGAAACTTTTTAACAAATAACATATTGATCGACGGATTTCTAAGTAAGAATTTTCCGTCGCCGATAAAAAACCTCGCGCGAATAAGAGGTTTTTTATTTTCTATATGATATAATACGGTCATGAAATTTTTTGTTAAAGCCAAGCCCGATTCATATGAAGAAAAGGTGGAAAAAATCGATGACACCCATTTTGCGGTGGAAACGCGCGAACCGCCAATTCGCGGCCGGGCCAATCAGGCGATAATCCGTTTGCTGGCTGAATATTTTAAAGTTCCGCCTTTTAAAATCCGCTTGATTAAAGGCGCCAGGGAGAAAAGCAAAATTTTTGAAATAATTTCATGAAACGATTAATTTTTGCGACGCACAATCAAGGCAAAGTTAAGGAGATGAAAGATATCCTAAATGGTCTGGAGGTTGAAGTTTTATCGGCCGAAGAAGCGGGTATTTTTGATGACGTGATTGAAGACGGAAAAACCTTTGAAGAGAATGCCTTGAAAAAAGCTCGTTTTATTGCTGAAAAAACTGGCGATTGGTCAGTGGCTGACGATTCCGGCCTGTGCATTAAAGCGCTTGGCGGAGCGCCGGGCATCTACGCGGCGCGTTGGGCGGGCGATAAAGATCTGGTTGAATATACTTTGAATAAAATGAAAGATGTCTCCGCGGAAAAGAGGAGCGCTTATTTTGAATCGGCGGCGGTACTTTGTGCCCCGGACGGCCGGCATTGGTCTTTTCGAGGAACAATTAATGGTGCAATCTCTTTTGAAGCGCGCGGCGCTAACCGGCCAAAGCTGCCGTATGACGTAATTTTTATTCCCGAAGGACGTGATAAGACTTTTGCCCAGATGTCCGATAGTGAAAAAAATTCATTAAGCCACCGAGGCGCGGCTTTTTTGCAGCTTAAAAAGTGTATGGAAGAAATTTTAAAAAAGGAGTAATTTTTTATGAATCTGGAAAAATTAGAAAAAATTTTTCAGTCAGAAAAGCCCTTTCGCCTCAAGCAGGCCAGGCAAGCGATTTTCAGGGATTTAATAGAAAGCTGGGATGAAGCAACGACCTTGCCGCTGGCTTTGCGCGAGCAGTTAAAAAAAGAAGTTCCATTGGAGATTAAGGCTGAATTATCGATTTCATCTGACGGCAAAACGAGCAAAGCTTTAATTCGTCTGGTTGACGGAGAAGAGCTGGAGGCGGTTTTGATGAAACACGACGAGCGCAATACGATTTGTGTTTCTTCGCAAGTCGGCTGCCCCTTGGGCTGCGTTTTTTGCGCGACCGGACAGATGGGTTTTGTTAGAAATCTGGCGGCCGAAGAAATTATCGAGCAGGTATTATTCTGGTCTCGTTATTTAAAAAAGGAAAAAGAGCGGGTGAATAACGTAGTTTTCATGGGTATGGGGGAGCCGTTCTTAAATTACGACAATGTTTTTGAAGCGGTAAAAATATTAAATGATGATAATCTGCTGGGCATCGGCGCCCGGCATATTTCAATTTCAACGGTGGGCGTTGCCGAAGGGATCGAACGGATGGCTTGCGATATGCCGCAAATTAATTTAGCGATTTCGCTTCACGCGCCAAATGATGAATTGCGGCAGAAATTGATGCCCATCGACCGGAAGTATCCCTTGTCGGTGATAATAGCGGCGGGCAAAGATTATGTGGCGAAGACTAATCGTAAATTAATGTTTGAATACATAATGATAAAGGACATTAACGACTCGGAAGAGCAAGCAAGGGAATTAAGCCGTCTTTTGGATGACCGATTATTCTTCGTCAACCTGATTGCCTATAATCCAACGGGAATTTTTGCGCCGTCCGAGCCAGTTCAGATTAAAAAATTTAAGGATATTTTGATGAAAGCCGGTATTCAGGCGCTAGAGCGCTATCGTTTCGGGCAGGGGATAAAAGGAGCTTGCGGCCAACTGGCTGGCGCTAGAAAAACCGAAAAAGAGACAAATGGGGATAATTAAGCCTTGCCTGTTGTGTTTATTCGAGATTTATGCTAAAGTAAGGCTATTAAGCAAGTATTAGTAAGTAACTACAAAAGTATGAATGAAGCCTATTGCGTAAAATGCAAGGCTAAGAGAGAAATGAAAGACGCCAAAGAAGTTGCCATGAACGGCAAGGGCGGCGTCCAGCGTCGAGCCATGTCGGGTATCTGCCCGGTTTGTGGCACTAAGATGTTCAAAATCTTGGGCGCGAAGAAATAATTTCTCCTTGGTCTTAAAATTTTAAGCCAAAAAATAAAATCCGACCCGCAAGGGAAGGATTTTATTTTTTTATAAACCGGGCTTTGTGTATAAAATAGTGGCCAAAGGAAACAAAGGGGGTATAATTATTGTATTAATAAGAAAAAAAGAAAAAGCCCCATAGTTTAGGAGCTTTAGAAAAAGGCTGATAGGTGCAGAAGGGGTTGAACCTTCGGCCTCGCCAGTGCTAAGTGGCGCGCTCTGCCAGTTGAGCTATGCACCCATCGAGTAAAAGGACTGGCTCCCCACCCCCGGAATTGAACCGGGGTACTCACTGGTTAACAGTCAGCCGCTCTACCGTTAAGAGCTAGTGGGGAACAGGCGAATGTTAGGAGGGACTTGCGTATTGTTTTCCCAATTCGTGTCCATTTTCACACGAGGACGCTTCATTTGATAAAAGCGCGCCGCAGATATTGCATTTTCCGAAATCACGTTCACAGACGATCATCTTCTCTTCTGGCTGTACCATTGCCGCGCCATTGCAGCGGGCGATCTCGTTGTGAATTGTCAGCGCCAGCTGCATAACGTCGTCGCCCCAGATAATAGGAAAGGCTTCTCCTGGCCTGGTTTCTCGATGGTGGCTGATCTCTTTTTCTGCCAGGGTTAAGTATTCCCGGAGTTTCTGAATATTTTTCTGGGCATCCAAGAGCCTTTCGTCGGCTATTCTCCTGGCCGTCGTGCCATGTAGCGCCATATTCCTCACCTCCTTGTTAAGAACTTCGTTTGATATTCGATAATATTTGATTCAAATAAAAAAGTCAATAATTATTAATTAATAAAATAAACCTATGAAACTTTGGTCAAAAAAAGAAATTTTACCAATCGCCTTAATTTTAATAACCCTGGCAATCGGTTTTTACTTTTATCCGCAATTGCCTGACCGGGTGCCAAGCCACTGGGATATTAATGGACAGATTAACGGCTGGGTGCCCAAGCTTTTCTCGGCCTTTTTCTTTCCGGGGCTGTTTTTATTGATTTATGTCTTGATGACGGTTATGCCCTTAATGGATCCGCATCGGGCTAATATTGAATTATTTCAACATTCTTATTTTTGGCTTAAGGTGATCATCCTTTCGTTTTTATCCGGACTCTATTTTGCAACTATCTATGCTGCTTTGGGAAACGAGATAGATGTTGGCCGGTTTGTCTCTTGGGGCGTTGCTGTTTTATTTCTCTTTCTTGGCTGGATGCTGCCTCAGGTAAAAAAGAATTATACGATCGGTATCCGTTTCCCCTGGACCTTGCATTCAGAAATCGTTTGGGATAAAACGCACAAACTCGGCGGCCGACTATTCATGACGCTGGCCGTAATATTGTTAATGGCCAGTTTTCTGCCCGGTGTTTTTACTTTTTGGATTTTGATAGCCGGCATTTTTCTATTGCTGATAATTTTGATGGGGTATTCTTACCTTGAGTATAGGAAGCTGGCGAAATAGGGGACGAAACTAAATTAAAAGATGCTCTTATTTTAAAATAAGAGCATCTTTTAATTCCGGCCGGTTAGTATTGACAAATAAAGTGTTAGATGTTATGGTAAAACTGATAGGACGAGTTCTTTTTGACACAAGTTCCTGCCATTCCGGCAGGACATTATAAACGGGAGGTGCGAGATGGAAGAGAAGAAGCTGGGAAATGGCGCGCAGTATCAGACGGTGCTCGAGGTAACGAACGCATTGGTGAAAGTGCCAAAGCTTTCGGATTTCATGCGGCTTGTGCCGGGTGGTTATCCGGTAGCGAGCGTGCCTGACCACTGGGCCCACGGCAAACCCATTCCGCGGCGCGACAAGAGTCTGACCGAAACGGCCATCATCCTGAACTGCAATTTTTTCGGAATCGAAGAACGGGATCTCGGTCGGCGGATCGTGGCCAACGTCAAGGTCATTCAGAAGACGACGAGCCGGGGCCAGGTCTACCCGATGCTGGACATCACGAAGGCATCCGGGGAAGCAATCTGCGAGATGAAGATCTATTTGTCGGCGGACGAATCGAAGTCCCTTTTCCCGGCAACCTACGTCAGGATGCAGGGCAGCGACAGTGTCGTTGCTTTTGCCCCCCTGCCGGCTCGGGTGCCAAAGGAAGAAAAGAAAGAAGCGATGGCCTCCTAGCCGGCCAAAGAGCCAGAAAGACCCCGGGCCACTCCGCAACAGCGCGAGTGGCCCATCATTTTCTAAATTTATTTTATTGGCAATTTTAACATAATTTAAGCTATAATATTTGCAGGCAATATTTTTTAATGGGATTAATTTTATGAAAGAAGGGAAATTCGAAAATTCAATGAATAATCGTTACTTGGGACCGGAATACGAATTTGATCTGGCCGACGAAATTAAAAAAGATGATCCGGCTTATCAAAAAGAATTGACGATGTCTCAAGAGAAAGCAAAAGCGCGGGGTTATCAACCCAAGCAAGCGAATTCTTTGCCTTTTCGGGAAGCGGTGGAAATCACCAAAAAATTTCAACCCGGCGATCCGACAAATCCCAAAAAAGATTTCGCGCGGGAAATCAGATTAGCTTTGGCGGAAAAGTTAGGACTGGAAAGCGATGAAGAAATGAACCGTTTAAAATTTTATACTTCGGTCGGCGGACCTTTAGACTTACATGGTATCGACGGATTTTTCACGTTCTCGTATGTGGATAAAGAAGGCCGGCAAAAAGAATGTGGTGTTTCTTTTGACATAACCAGAAACCCTAATAAAGACGAAGCGGTAAAAGCTGATTTTTTAATCGGCGGCGATATTCCTGATCCGAGCGATGACGGTTTTAAAGAAGCCGATTATTTAAAAAAAATTGATGAATACGCGGAAAAAAGTTCCTCTATTTTCCAGGAAAAAATAAGCCGCGGCGAAACCGGTTTAGGTTCATCTTTTCATTAATTTTTTAACCGATTTTAGCGAAGGGAATTGTTGAGGCCAGGCTCTCAAATATTTTTTGAAACCTGACGTCAGCAATTCAGGAAAACCGTTCTTATAAAATAGAATAATGAAAAAGAAAGGACTCGGCCATGAAAGAAGCTAATGGAGAATCTTTCGGTGAATGCGTTCTTTGCCACGTAGTCGGCCAAGGGAAGAAAGATTTTATTTGCGCCAATTGCGGCGCCCCGAATAAATTGATGCTAGTTTGCCAATGCGGACAACGCAATAATTTAACGGCATTACTCGGACAAAATATCAGCGAGTATTTGAGCACCGTGATTGCCTGGAACGAAAAAGACGGCAAGGATCTCAAGCGGGGAATGACGATTGCTGTTTCTTCCTGTTTTTTTTGCGGGGGACAAGAAGCTCTGAAAAAAGAAGCGGCTAAGGATTTGAAAATATATTTGATTCAAAACCGGGGATTCAACGTGTAAGAAAGGAGGCAAGGAGATGAGATTGGCAGCTGAGTTGCAGATGCTTGTGATTGGAGTTCTCGGGTCGGTCGCCATCGTTATGTCCTATATGTCAGCGGCGGGATTCTGAACTTTTTCCGCCAAGCGAGGATTATTTAGCCCGGCTTCCAACAGGAGGCCGGTTTTTTATTGCGCGAAAAACGCCGTAAAAATGGCAACAACCAGGCCATTTCCGCTTTGTTTTCTGGCTTTTTTAGGGCATCCCCACAAAACCCTTGACAGCGGAGTTTATTCTGATAGAATAGCTGTGTAATAAAAGTAATATATTTTTTAGATATATTGATGCCAATAACCCGACTATATTTAAACAAGGGAAGCGGATAATAACGTCTCGTTTTTGTTGTCGTGACGGCCGCTTCAAGAAAAGCGGTTTTTTGTTTCTTAGAGAGTCGGACTCATAATAATCACTTATGGGAACCAGATAAAAAAATAAATAATATTTATTTTTTTATCTGGTTGTAAAGATTAATAAAGATTGCAGCGGCTAGAAAATTAAAAATTGAATATCGTAGGTATCCGTTCATTCCGTAATTTTCATTAAGATGAAAAACGGGAGGAATAGAAAAGAAGAAGATATAAGAAAACAGAATCAAAATAAATTTAGTGGTTACCAGTAATTTGTCCGCGAGTATTTTTAATACAGAGCGGAGCAAGACTAAGGGCGTATGGTGGATGCCTTGGGATGTTGAGGCGACGAAGGTCGTGGCGTGACTGCGATAAGCCTCGGGGAGCTGTCTAGCAAGCTTTGATCCGGGGATGACCGAATGAGGAAACTCTTTGTGGTAAACCCACAAAATCCTGGTGCAAATCAGGAAGCACACCCGCTGAAGTAAAACATTTCAGTAAGCGGAGGAAAATAAAATAAGATTAGCTTTTTGTTTAT
>Ga0172375_10003957_pt1 | contig 22230 bp, 21 predicted proteins | sample LakKiv1m_FD_114537 | JGI IMG/M metagenome (GOLD analysis project Ga0172375, IMG submission 114537) | Freshwater microbial communities from Kabuno Bay, South-Kivu, Congo - kab_092012_11.1m | ecosystem: Environmental > Aquatic > Freshwater > Lake | place: Democratic Republic of the Congo... | reverse complement strand
CTGCTTAGGCGTAGAATTTAAGGCGTTTGGAGAATCATGGATAAAAATTATTGGCTAATTCATTTGGGGCAAGGGAATCGTTTTGCCAGGGACGCTTTTCAGGGCGGTTATATCGGTTTGAACTTTTTAAGTGACATTGATTTGTCAAATGACGCCGGCTTAGATTTTTCCGATTTTAAAAATAAATATGTTCCCGTAATAATGAAGAAAGAAAAGAGTCGAACACGCGTTTCTGCAGGTTTGGCTATTGGCAATACATGGACGGCAACTAGTGGTATTAAAGAAGGCGATCTTGTTTTAATGCCGATGGGAGATCGAACATATCAAGTCGGAGAAGTGATAGGTGGGTACTATTACGAACGTTGCACTGATGATTCCGGTGTTTCTCATCGCAGAAAAGTCAAATGGATTGGGACCTTTTCACGGGACGATATGTCGGAAACTTTGAAAAATTCCTCCGGTGGGGTCATGACTGTTTTCCAACTAACAAACCATGCCGTGGAAATACAATCTCTTCTGGGCCAGAAAGCTGAAACATCGGAAATCGAAAATTTGGCTGATTTTTGGTCTCGAATCACATTTGGAAGAATTCCTGATTTTTAATTGGGATAAGACGATCTTGGGGAAAGAATTTGAAATATATTCTGAAAACGGCGAAAAGCTCGGACAGCAATATATTACGGAAATTGGCCGAATTGATATCCTGGCGCTCAGTAAAGACAAAAAACTTGGTTGATTGTTGAGCTAAAGAAAGGACATAGTTCCGATGCTGTTGTCGGCCAAATTGCCCGTTACATAGGTTTTGCAAAGAAAAATATTGTTGAAAAGGGGCAGGACGTCAAAGGGATTATTATTGCTGGTTCGGACGATCAAAATATTCGCTATGCTATTAGCACAATGAAAGACGTTAATTTTATGACCTACGAAGTTAGTTTCAAATTGAAAAAGACAGATAAATGAATAAACAAGAAAAATACAAAGTTGTTTTTCGGGCGGCGAGGGAGTTTTTGAATAGCATTGTCCAAGATACGCCGGGGCTTAACAAGGAAATATTAGATAGACATTTGTTAAGCGAGGCGAAGTTTGAAAATATTCAAGATGCCAATCGCCGGCTTTTTGAATCCCTGGCAAATCGCAATATGATGGCGTCAGTCATTGGATTTAGCAAGAGAGAGAAGGAATTAAAAAAGATTCTATTTAATTTCGATGCTGCCAAAATTACTGAGAGCTATCATTCGCCGGAGGAACTGCTGGAAAAATTCCGGCAAATTTTTAAGCTACCGCGATCGTTTGGCGCAAGGAGCTTATGGCGGAAATTCGCCGAGGGCATAATTTCTGGCAGCGTTTTTATGTCAACTTTTAACGACAGGAAAGATTTTGATAATTTTGTTCAAACATTTAATAAAAACAAATATACCAAAGCGGCACTGCCGATGCTTTTAAGTAGAGAAATTCGCGGTTTTGGCTTTGCTTTGGCTTGCGATTTCTTGAAAGAATTGGGATACCGCGATTATCCCAAGCCCGACGTACATCTGATTAAAATTTTTCATGACTTGGAATTGTGCGATTCTGTGGAACCATACGAAGTTTATAAAAATATTATTGAAATGTCGGGAGCGGTGGGCGAAGATGCTTATACCGTCGATAAAGTATTTTGGCTAATTAGTTCCGGTCGGTTCTATTTAGCCAGTATTGAGGCGGGAAGAAATAGGGAAAAATTTATTAAATTTGCAAAAGCAAAAATAAAGGAGGACCAATGAACTTTATCTATGGGTTGATTGTGGGGATTGCGGTTTCAGCAGTGGCGTGCTGGGCTTATTTTCGATTTATTAAAAAGCCAGTCGAGGCGGGGGCAAAGACGGTTTATATGTCGGCTGACGAAGCCAAGAAGCAGGAGAATCTCAACAAAATTAAGGTCGAGCTGGCAGGGATGGACAGAATCACTAATAAAGATGTGGAGCGCTTGACCGGAGTGGCCGACCCGACGGCAACACGGTATTTGGACGCCCTTGAGGCCGAAGGCCTCCTCCGCCAAGTCAGCCTTGGCAAAGATACTTATTATGATATTATAAAGTAACATCTGGTTATGATGTTATAAAGTAAATGACTAAACCCTTGCGGCTCACCCCCTAATCGGCTCACCCCCTGACCCGCAACCTAACCGCCTCACGGCAACCTCCAAGGTTGCTGAGGTGGAACATGATATAATATTATTATGGATATAAGAAAAGATCCTTTAGTTCAGGGGGAAATTTATCACATATATAATCGCAGCATTGCTAAATTTGTGATTTTTAACGAGATCGAGGACTACAACCGTTTTGTTGAAATGATTAATCTGTATCAGTATGAAGATTTTAATTATCCTTATTCAAAATTTGGAGCCTTGTCAATTTCGAATCAAGATGCAATTTTTACGAATCTAAAACAAAGCAATGAAAAACTTATCGACATTATTGCCTATTGCCTAATGCCGACGCATATTCATTTAGTTCTGAAACAACTCAAAAGCAATGGAGTTTCCAAGTTTATGTCGAAGGTTCTAAATAGTTATTCGCGTTATTTTAATTTTAAACATCATCGAAAAGGTCCATTATGGGAAGGACATTTCAAAAATGTTTTAGTCTCGACAGACGAACAATTTTTGCATTTGACACGCTATATTCATTTAAATCCAGCCTCGGCTGGAATAATAAAAGATCCATTCAAATGGAGTTACTCATCCTTATATGAATATATTAGCCCTGTTGAGTCGAGCGGCATTTGCGAATTTCGAGATTTTATTGATTTGGCGCCGAAAAATTATCGCAAATTTATCACGGATCAAAAAGATTATCAAAGGTCGCTCTCAATTATTAAAAGCCTTTTAATCGATAATTACTCTGGATAAAAACCTCTCGACAACCTCCAAGGTTGCCGAGTTGGTTGACCAAAATTTATTTTCGGCGGAAAATTAAAGTATTAATTATTAAAAAATTAGCGAGGAAGAAAATGTATAAACTGTCACCATCGGATTTCGCCTACCTCTACGAAGATTGTAAGCTTTGTTTTTGGCTTAAAATTAAGCAGGGGATTATGCCGCCGCCGGGAATTTTTCCAGGAGTATTTTCGAGCATGAATACGCTGATGCAGGGGCAAATGGTCGGGAAAAGCCTCAAAGAGTTTGGGAAAGACCTGCCGGACATAAAAGTTGTTAATCAAGAAGGTTGGGTGAGGTCAGAATTAGTTCGGGGGACACAGGTTTATGTTTCCGGTAAATATGATTTACTCTGCGATAATGGTGATGGGACCCACACCGTCGTTGACTTGAAAATTAGCAAGCCGGAAGTGGATAAAATTGAAAAATACAAAACCCAACTCGGCGCCTATAAATACGCTCTGGAAAATGCCGAAGGGCAGGAAAATATAAAAGTTTCAAAGCTAGCCTTACTCATATTTTATCCAGAAAGCGTCAAATTTGGTGATGTCGGTGCAATCATGGATTTTCCGGCCAAGTGGTTGGAAATCCCCATTGACGACAAGGCTTTTGTTTTATTCATGGGCGAGATCGACCGATTACTGGCGGGCCCCGCGCCCGCGGAATCGGAAACCTGCGGACTTTGCAAATACCGCCACCTTGGCGAAGAAATTACCCATCATATTAATGCTAATAATACGAACTCTGAAGAGGAGCCGTTCTCGTAAAAAAACAGACCCTTATCCGCGCGATAAGGGTCTAGTGGATTACTCCTAAGAGGCAGAGGAACATGAGGAGAAAGAAGATAAAGATACAGACGGTGATAAAGATACACCCACAAGAAAGGTCTTTAAACACATGATTCTCCTTTTGGAACAGGCGTGTCAGAAGTGTATGTACTTACCGAGGAGCCACAAGATAGCAACTGCGGCTACGACGATGATTATAATGGCTCCGCAGAAACAACCGTTGCCGTTTGACGTTGGTATAGTTGACTGACCCTCTTGAGGCTCTTCGCCCTCGTCCGGAAACCGGTTATTGTGGCCGCCGCCGTATGAGTTGATAGGCATAGTCGTCCCCCTAATGCCATTGGCAGAATGGCTACAATGTATCATTTAACTTGTTGTAAATCAAGAGTACAATATAATTGTACGAAACTGGAGAGACAAAATGCAACCATTTAACTTTGAATACATTTGCGCTGAAACCGTCAGAAATATCTCGGTTTCGTTTAATCTAATCAATCTTCTCGGTGTTTTATTGCTTTTGATGTTTGTTGCGACAGCGTTTTTCCGAAAAATTCACTGGATTTTGATAGTTCTAGTCGCGGCTATTTTGTTGGGCGGCATGTATTTTGTAACTCTAGATATTCAATATAAACCCGGCTGTAACTCCTCGATAACCTACAAGACAGAATTAATTCCCGCCTGGTGGCGCGAATAGTAAGGACTAATATGAACAACAACAAATGGAAAATTATGGTTATCGTGCTTATTTTGGTCGTTTTAGCGGGGTTTGTTATCGGCTGGTTGCTCTTTAAAAAACCCGCCAGCCTAGAGAGCACTCCGACAGCCACCCAATCAGATTCGGAATTCGTGCTTTTCCCTTCGCCCAAAGGAGAAATTGTTAAAATCAAAACACCGCGTAATTTCGTGGCGGTTAAAAGCCCGTTGATTGTTGCGGGCGAGGCGCGTGGTACCTGGGCTTTTGAAGGCAGTTTTCCGGCCCAACTAAAAGATGCTAACGGGAAAATTTTAGCGGAGGTTCCGGCTACTCTTCAGGGCGAATGGATGACAACCGAATACGTCCCTTTCTTGGCTACGCTGACGTTTGCTAAACCCGCTACGAAGCAGGGGACACTGACGCTTAGAAAAGACAATCCGTCAGACCAGCGCGAACTGGACGACGCCATCGAAATTCCGGTAACATTTGAATAAGGATAAAATGCTTGAAAGCGAATATAGTTTTTTAGTTAGAAAATTACCAGAGGATATTGAGAAAAGTCCAAAAAAAGAAATTGACCAGGGCTATTTTTCGGATATGCCCTCGCCCCTTCGAATCCGCAATCAAGACGGATTTTGCACTTTAACCAAGAAAATCCCCTTAAAAGAGGGCGATCACAGCCGTTATGAAGAAACGGAAATGTCGATCAAAAAAGAAGAATTTGACTTGCTTTGGCCTGCCTGCAAAAAAAGTTTGAGCAAAACTCGCTACTACTATCCTTTAGAAAACAACTTAAAGGCGGAAATCGATGTTTACCATGGCAAATTAGAGGGACTTTCGACGGTCGAAGTCGAGTTTCCGACCGAAGAAATCCGTGGCGCATTTCGTCCGCCAGATTGGTTTGGGTTGGACATCACGCAAGAAGAGTGGTCGGCCAACTCCGCACTTTCGGACTTAACCTACGAACAAGTTATGGATTTAATCAAAGATAAAAATTCGGAATAAATCATGCAAATCGAATACGAAGCCACTTATACAAACATTGATAAAGACGAAGTGCGAGGCCGTCTAAAGAAGGCCGGTGCAGAGCTAGCCAAGCCCGAGGTTTTGCAAAAAAGAGTGGTTTTCCACTTTCCCGAAGGCCACGCCAGACAAGGTGCTTGGGCCCGAGTTAGAGATGAGGGTGATAAAATCACCATGAGCATCAAGCAAACGGTTGAGGGTGGCAAAATCGATGAACAATTTGAAACATGCTTTAATGTAAGTGATTTTAATGAGGCCGTGAAGTTTTTGGAATTTTTAGGATGCCGCCAGAAAGCTTATCAAGAAACAAAGAGGGAGCTGTGGATGCTAGATGACGTTGAAGTTACGATTGACGAATGGCCGTTTTTAGAGCCGTTTGTGGAGATTGAGGGCCCGTCCGAAGAATCGGTCAAAAAAGCTTCAGACAAGTTAAGCTTTGATTACAAAACCGCGTATTTTGGCCCGGTTGGCGGAATTTATGCCGCAAAGTATGGGCTCTCGACCGATGTTATCAATAACAAAACGCCAAAAATCGTTTTTAACGGCAAAAACCCATTCATAAAATAAAAACTAACGGTTTTCCCATATCTTTTTGACAAAATTTTTAGTATAATGGTAAAGTAAGAGTGAACCTGATATGGTTCGGTTTTATATATTGGTCTCAAAGGAGTCTTTTTTATGTCAGCTCAAAGCGAATATTCAGCTAAACAAATCACGGTTTTAGAAGGCCTGGAGCCAGTCCGCCGCCGCCCCGGCATGTATATTGGTGGCACTGGTGTTGAAGGCCTGCACCACTTGATTTGGGAGGTAGTTGATAACTGTATTGACGAAGCCATGGCTGGCTACGCCTCTGACGTCCGTGTCGAACTTTTACCGGATAACTTGGTAACCGTCATTGACAACGGCCGCGGTATTCCAGTCGATATCCACCCGCAAACCAAAAAATCAGCGCTCGAAACCGTTTTAACCACGCTCCACGCTGGCGGTAAATTTGGCGAGGGCGGCTACAAAGTCTCGGGCGGGCTTCATGGCGTGGGCGTTTCGGTTGTTAATGCTCTTTCGAGCTGGGTCAAGGCCGAAGTTTATCGCGACGGCAAAATCTATGCTCAAGAGTATGTTCGCGGTAAACCTAAGGCCGATGTCAAAGTTACCGGCACTACTGACAAAAAGGGCACAAGTATCAGTTTTATTCCGGATTCGGAAATTTTCTCTACCACAGAGTTTTCTTTAAATACAATCTTAGCTCATTTGCGCCAACAGGCTTATTTAACCAAAAAAGTCAAAATTGCCGTTTGCGACCATCGCAAAAGTGAAACCGCGCCATGCTACAATTTTTACTTTGAAGGTGGCGTGGCGAGCTATGTAAAGCACATCAATAAAAATAAAGAAGCCTTAAATGATCCGCCAATTTATATTGAAAAGGTCTCGGGCGAGGTAACAGTAGAAGTGGGGATCGCCTATACCGACGATTACAACGAGCATGTTTTTACCTTTGCCAATAATATCTACACGACCGAGGGCGGCACTCATCTGACTGGGTTTAGAACTGCCTTAACTAGGGCCCTAAACGACTACGCTAAAAAACAAGAAATGGTCAAGGGCGCGGATTTATTTTCCGGTGATGATACGCGCGAAGGCTTGACCACAGTGGTTTCGGTTAAGTTGCCTAACCCACAATTTGAAGGTCAAACCAAAGCTAAACTTGGCAACCCGGAAATTAAAAATATTGTGGAGCAGGCTGTACTTGAGGGTTTGGGTTATTTTCTGGAAGAACACCCCTCTGAAGCCAAGAAAATTATTGAAAAATGCACCCTTTCCTTGCGGGCTCGTGTGGCGGCCAAAGCGGCGCGGGAAACTGTCATTCGCAAAGGCGCCCTGGAAGGTATGACTCTTCCCGGAAAATTAGCTGACTGTTCGGAAAAAAATGCCGAAAACTCGGAACTCTACATTGTTGAGGGAGATTCGGCCGGAGGCTCGGCCAAACAAGGCCGCGATCGAAAGTTTCAAGCAATCTTGCCTTTACGCGGGAAAATTTTAAACGTGGAACGCGCGCGGCTCGATAAAATGCTTGGGTCAGAAGAAATTAAACAACTTATTATTGCCATGGGGACCTCGATTGGCGAGACTCTTAATATGGAAAAAATGCGTTACGGCCGGATCATTATCATGACCGATGCTGATGTGGACGGCTCGCACATTCGGACGCTTTTATTAACTTTGTTTTACCGCCATTTCCAAGATATTATTAAAAAAGGCCATCTTTTCATTGCCCAACCACCTTTGTATTTAGTGCAAAAAGGTAAAACCAAAGAATTTGCTTACAATGACGAACAAAAAGATGCCATTGTGAAACGTATTGGTAAAGATGGCGTGGTTATCCAACGCTACAAAGGTTTGGGTGAAATGAACCCGACTCAACTTTGGGATACGACCATGAATCCTGAAAACCGCATTTTGCTAAAAGTTGAAATCGAAGACGCGGAACGCGATGATGAAATTTTTTCCATGCTCATGGGTGATGAAGTAGGGCCCAGAAAACGCTTTATTCAAACCCACGCTAAAAATGTCAAAAATTTGGATGTTTAAAATAGAGAAAGAAAATACATAATGCCAGAAAAAAAGAAAAAAGCTAAAAACGAAAAGCCAACAAAAAAACAATCTGAAAAAGATATAGAGAAAGAAACTGAAGCAGTCGAAACGTCTACCGAAGGACAGCCGGAAGAGGCAGAGTCAGTTTCCGACCTAAACCCCGAGGCCTTAGCCAAAGAGGAGGCAATTTTTAACTTTGGCGCGGACTCGGCCGATGAACAAAAAACCGATTTCGGGCTCATTAAAATGCGCAATCTAGAGCTTGAGATGCAGGAATCTTACCTTGATTACGCTATGAGCGTGATCGTGGCGCGCGCGCTTCCCGATGTGCGCGACGGCCTAAAGCCGGTCCACCGCCGTGTTCTCTACTCGATGCACGAGCTAGGGCTCACCTCTAAAGCTAAATTTAGAAAATCAGCGCTCGTAGTTGGTGATGTTTTGGGAAAATATCACCCCCACGGCGATATCGCTGTTTATGATACTTTGGTTCGCATGGCTCAAGACTTTTCTATGCGTTACATGTTAGTTGACGGGCAAGGCAACTTCGGCTCCGTTGACGGCGACACGGCGGCGGCCATGCGTTACACCGAATGTCGTATGGCTTCAATCGCCGAAGAAATGCTGGCCGATTTAGACAAAGAAACGGTTGATTTTGTGCCAAACTACGACGCGACCCGTGATGAGCCCCGTGTTTTGCCGGCCAAAGTCCCCGCCCTTCTTTTAAACGGCTCAAGCGGTATTGCTGTCGGTATGGCCACAAATATTCCGCCACATAACCTAGTCGAACTGGTTGACGGCACGACGCACTTAATCGACCACCCAGATTGTACAGTTGACGACCTCATGGAATTTATCAAAGGACCGGATTTCCCCACTGGCGCAGAAATTTATGGTGCCGGCCAAATTAAAAATGCCTATGTGACCGGCAGGGGCAGTATCGTGATGCGGGCCGTGGCTAATATTGAAGAAATGAAACGGGGCGGTTTCCGTATTGTAATTTCCGAAATTCCCTATCAAGTCAATAAAGCCGACCTTATTTCTAAAATTGCCGATCTTGTCAAAGAAAAGAAAATCGAGGGTATTTCCGGGCTCCGTGACGAATCAGACCGCACCGAAGGAGTGCGCATTGTAATCGATTTGCGAGCCAACGCTTATCCGAAAAAAATCCTCAACCGCTTGTTTGAGCTCACGCCTTTACAAACTTCTTTCCATGTCAACATGCTGGCCTTGGTTGACGGAATCCAGCCGCGCATTTTAACTTTAAAAAACGTTTTAGAAGAATACATTAAACACCGCCGGATAGTAGTCAGGCGCCGGACAGAATTCGAATTGAGGGGAGCTAAAGCGCGTGCACACATTTTAGAGGGCTTGCGGATTGCTCTGGCTCACATTGACGAAGTCGTAGCGGCCATTAAAAAAAGTAAAACCCGTGATGACGCGCAACGCGCTTTAATTACCAAATTTAAACTCGACGAGATTCAGGCCAATGCCATTTTAGAAATGCGTCTCTCGGCTTTAGCCGCCCTGGAGGTGCAAAAAATTGAGGATGAGTACAAAGAAAAAATGGCCTTGATCAAAGAGCTGGAAGCGATTTTAGCCGATGAATCAAAAATATTGAGTATAATCAAAAACGAATTAACTGAACTAAAAAAACGTTTCCCGGATGAGCGTCGGACCAAAATTGAAAATCAAGAAATCGGAAAATTTTCAGCCGAAGACCTAATTCCGTCCGAGCAAGTTATTGTGATGCTCACCAAAGGCAATTACATCAAGCGCATGCCGGTCTCCGCCTACCGCTCACAAATTCGCGGCGGCAAGGGCGTCCTGGGCATGGAAACTAAGGAAGAAGATGTGATTGAGCACATGGCGGCCGCCAACACCCATGACGATATCTTGTTCTTCACCGACCGAGGCCGCGTTTTCCAAACCAAAGTTTATGATTTGCCGAGTACCTCACGTCTTTCCAAAGGCCAAGCGATTGTGAACATTATTCAGTCTTCACCTGACGAAAAAGTTACAGCCATGATCACACTGGACAGCAAGGACAAGGAAAACCTGAAGTTTTTTGTCATGGTAACGGAAAAGGGCGTGATCAAAAAGAGCGCCATTGAGCTTTACAAAAATGTCCGCAAAACCGGCATTGTGGCCATCAAACTTAAGGACGATAAATTAAAATGGGTTAAAACCACTTCTGGCGCTGACAAAATTTTTATCGCCTCATCCCACGGCCAATCAATTTTGTTTAACGAAGCGGACGCCCGCCCCATGGGTCGCACCGCCAGTGGTATCCGCGGTATCCAGCTAAGGGCAGAAGATCGGGTGGTTGGCGTGGACATTGTTTTGCCGAGTCTTGAGTCAAAAGCCTATGTTTTAGCTGTTTCCGAAAACGGATTTGGCAAACGCACGCCTTTGGCGCACTTTAAAGTTCAGCTTCGTGGTGGTATGGGGATTCGTGTTTTAGCCGTTACGCAACGCACCGGCAAAGTGGTGGCCGCTCATGTGGTTTACGGCGAAGTGGCAGACGTGATTATTGCCAGCTCCCAAGGGCAAATTATCAGGTTGGACTTGGCTACGGTTAAAATTCTGGGACGCGATACTCAAGGCGTTACTATGATGAAAATGCGCGGTGCCGACAAAGTCGCTTCCGTTACAGTGGTAACTAAAACTGCCGAGCTAATCGTTCAAACTCCGGATGAATCGGGCGAAGAGGCAACGGTTATCGCTCCCACCCAAGAAGATCGGCCGGTTCAAGAAGTCGAGAAATTAGTTGAAGTTGACACCAAAGAAGAAATTGAAAAAGAAGTGGAAGAAATCAAAGAAGAAGCTCACGAAAAGGAGGAAGACGAAGTGGAAGAAGAAAAACCAGTTCCGGATTGGGCCCTAGCTCACCGCGATGAAACCCTTAAAGCTAAACCTAAAAAAAACGATAAAACTACAGCGCCAGATGTAACACCTAAACCAAAAACGCCCGAAGATCCCAATTGGTGGGGCGGAGGGAAATAAATAGTATTAGTATTGAGTTATTAGTTATCGGTATAGAAAAAGAAATCGTCCAACTGGGCGGCTTGCCCGCATTGCTACGCAAAACGTTGCAGGCGGGTTTCTTTGTTAGTTGACTTTAAATTATTTTAGAGCTAAAATAGACCCAATCAAACAGGAAGGAGCACCTTAATGAAAATTGGCGCGATGAATAACCCGACAAAAGATCCTGTTGAGGAAATCAAACAGATCGCTAGGGCCGGTTTTGACTATGTCGATTACACTTTTGAGCCGCCGCACGCCGAATTCATAGAACCTGGCCTTATCGGAATGGAAATCGAACATTCCAGCCTGGAGGTAGTCGGACATACGGCGTTCTATTTGCCAATTGCCATGCCCTTTCCGGCGGTTTTTGAAGCATCGGGTCAGGAATTTAAGAGATCGATCTATAAGTTGAGTATGTTGGGTGCTAAAAAGTTCACCATCCATTTTGACCCAGGCTTCACGCTGCTCGATAGCCAGGCGAGGTTCAATCTTCATCGCCATATGTTTAATCTGATCAAAAGAGAAACGCAGAATCTCGGAGACATTACAATTATGATCGAGAACGCCCCCAAGGGCGGCGGGCAGCTGAGGGAAATCAGAATGCTTCTGGAGGAACTCGATTTTCTCCATCTGCATTTGGATGTCGCGCATGCCTGGGTTACCGGTGGCGAAAAAGAAATCAAAGAATATCTTGCGCTCGGCCGCTTAGCTCATCTTCATTTTTCCGATAACGATGGCTCAAAGGACCAGCACTTACCGCTCGGTGCGCCGGCCTGGAACGGTATACCGTGGTACGATGTCATCCAATGGGTCAAAGGGGTGGGCTACGACGATACCATTACTCTGGAAGTGTTCGCGCCGAACAAGAATCTGCTCATTGATAGTCGCGAACATCTCCGCCGTCTTTGGGATATCGTCTGATCTATCGCCCCCGCTTTCTATGTCATGCCGCCAGGCTCCCCCTGGCGGTTTTCTTTTTTCTTGCATCTTTAACCTGAAAAGCGTATGATGTTATCGTATGGCTAAACGTAAACCAGTAAAATTAAGTAAAAAACAAGCACGCTACGGCGCCAAAGAACCGGTCAGAACCTACCAGGCGCCGGTAAGTGATATTGTTGTTGAAAAAAAACCAGTCGAACTTTCGGCCGTTTTGTCTGTGCGAGAATTTGCCGAAGCGCTCAAAGTTCCGGTAACACAAGTTATTGGTTCTTTAGTTAAAAACGGAGTCATGGCCAGTATTAATGAATCAATTGATTTTGAAACTATGGCCATAATTGCCGACGAACTCGGGTATGATGCCAGCCAGAAAAAAGCAGAAAAAGAAGAAAAAATTATCGAATTAGAGCGAAAACATATGACCACCCGGCCGCCGGTAGTAACGGTTATGGGTCATGTTGACCATGGCAAAACAAAACTTTTGGATGCGATCCGCTCTACCGACGTGGTCGCGACCGAGTCGGGGGGCATCACCCAGCATATTGGCGCCTATCAAATCACGACCAAAACTAAAGAAAAAAAAGAAAGAACAATTACTTTTTTAGATACTCCTGGGCACGAAGCTTTCTCGGCCATGCGGGCGCATGGCGCCAATATTACCGATGTAGTCATTTTAGTAGTAGCGGCCAACGATGGCGTTAAACCGCAAACTATTGAGGCAGCCAACCACGCCAAAGCGGCCGGTGTGCCGGTTGTCGTGGCCATTAATAAAATTGATTTACCAGACTCTGATATTGAAAAAACAAAACGTCAATTAGCGGATATTGAACTTCTGCCCGAGGAATGGGGCGGCACCACACCAATGGTTGGAGTATCAGCTAAAGATAATCTTCATATTGACGAACTCTTGGAAATGGTTTTGCTAGTCGCTGACCTAAGAGAGCTTAAAGCCGATGCAACTGTGCCGGCCTCAGGGGTGGTAATTGAGTCGCACATGCAGGCTGGCAAAGGTCCTTTGGCCACAATTTTAGTCCAAGAAGGGACGCTAAAAATCAATGAGCCGGTGATCATCGGCCAAACCTTTGGCAAAATACGAATTATGGAAAATTATTTAGGCCGCAAAATCCGCGAAGCCACACCCTCGACTCCAGTTAGAATAGCGGGGCTACAAAGTCTGCCGAATTTTGGCGACCGCTTTCAGGTGGTTGATAGCGAAAAACAAGCTAGAGAACTCACTTCCACTAAAACCATGGTGCGAAAAGTCCTGTCCATCGGTGAGCTTTCAAAAGATATTAAAGAAGGCAAAATCAAAGAGCTAAAAATTGTTTTAAAGGCGGATGTGGCGGGTAGTTTGGAAGCGATTAAAACAAGTCTGGCCAATATTTCGACAGAAGAAGTGAAAATCAATATTATTCACGAAGGCGTAGGAGATATTAACGAATCAGATATTAATATGGCGCTAGCTTCCGTTGCCTTGGTAATCGGGTTCCGGGTTAAAGCCGATACTGATGTGATGAATTTGGCGCGCCGCGAAAATGTGAAAATTTCTATTTACGATATTATTTATCAACTTTTAGACGACTTAACAGCTGCTTTATCAGGGCTTTTGGAGCCAGAGATTGTGGAAACGGAAATCGGGCGCTTGGAGATTTTAGGCGTTTTCAAAGTAGCGCGGAACGAGCAAATTGTGGGAGGTAAGGTTACGATCGGAAAAATTGCCGACAAATGCGAAGTAAAAATTACCCGTGAAAAAGAAACCATTGGCGAGGGAAAGATTGTTCACCTGCAACAAAACAAGAAAGATGCTTCAGAAGTTTTAGAGGGCTTTGAAGCGGGTCTTAAGGTGGAAACAGGTACCAAAATCAAAATTGGCGACGTGCTCGAGTGCTATGAGAAACAGGAAATAATTAGGCGTTTAGGCTCTTAAACTTGACAAGAAAAAGTGGCGCGATATAATTAAAAAAAAGTGCGTGTTCTCAAACTAAAGCCATTAATCGGCTTCACATTTTGGTAAAGAAGGGGGTGATGTTGTGAAACCAGAATATCGGAGATGCCCGATATGCAAGCGAAAAACTGCCCGCGTGATTCACACGACATGCTGTTCAGGGTTCATTGATGATGAGCACCGTCGGGAGACATTGATGAAACGTGCAAAATGCGAGAACCCGGGGTGCCCGTTCGATGGCCATATCCAAATCGGAAATCCCAAAGTTGTCACGCGATCCCGCCGGAATCAAAAAATTCTTCGGGAAAATCTCCTAGAGACCTGACCGTCCGCCGTTCCCCTAACGGCGGACTATTTATTGTTTGATACAGGTATTATATAGGCTCACTTGGTTGTTGTACTGGTAAAGTAGGGCATTTATTTCATAGTAAAAATTATTAAGTTCAGTTTGCAAAGCCTTAGCCTCTTCATACTCTGACTTAGAAAGCTTGTTTTGGGTCACAAGCTGATCATACCGATTTTTAAGGGTGTCGTACTCGGTTTCCTTCTCCGTGATTGTCTGGTAAAGTGTTTGGTCTGGTTTGGTGCATTGGGGCGCGGGCGCGCCAAATTCCTGAACTGAAAGCCAGGTTTTGGTTCGGTCATCAAGCTTGTCTAGACCTGACGCCACGCCAATTTCAGTGTATTTCGGATTTAAAATATTAGCACGATGGCCCGGGCTGGCCATCCAGGCGTCCACTAATTCTTTTTCGTCCTTAAAATCGCCCAAGGCCAGATTTTCACCCGTATCTCGGTAGTTGTAACCGGTTGCTAAAACCAATTGTCCGGGCGTGGTCCCGTCAGGAGAAACATGTTCAAAATATTGTTTTTGAAACATGTCGGTAACCTTGGTTTGGGCAGCCTGGGCTAAGAGGCTATTACTGGCGAGCAAATTAAGGCCTTCTTGCTCACGATAATAATTTGTCCAGGCAATTATTTTAGTTGACTCCAAATTTTCGGCATAATCTGGCTTAATCGGTCCCAGGAGTTTCCCCGGCAAATTAACTGTACCCAAGGTTGCGAGAGTCGGTAAGCCTCTGTTAAAAAATTCCTGCAACCGGATGTTTTTTTTGAGCACTAAATAACCGCTCCAGATGACTATAGCGGCCAGAAAAAACATGAAAATAATTATGAGAACTTTATAAATTTTAGTCATGACAACCTAATTTTATCACGAACTAGACAAATTGACACGATAACCCAGATCCTTTAAACTTAGAGTTGTTCCCCGGAGGGAAATCGATGACCGACTTAAAACGGAGGTGGGTTATATTTTCGAATTTGAAATCTTTGTATCAAAAAGCTCGATATCAAACTATAGTACTCTATAAAAGAATCCGTAATCGCACTCCGGAAAAATTAATTACGTTTGCTGGTTTTTATATTTTTCCTTATCTAAGCATTGTTTTGATCGCCCTGTTCGTTCTCGGTTCAGATTTTATACAAAATATTGAATCTTCACGAGAATTTTTACCCAATGAAAAAGTCATGGATTTAAGCCCGGGAGAGGTCGCCAAGACGGTTAATAATCTAGGCCCGTATACTCAAAACCTTGAAGAGGATTCGGTGCAAGTCGCTTTGGCCATGAAAGACACAGACTATTTGGGTAAACCCCTAATTGCCGAAACCGCTGAAACTAAAATTGACGAAACCCGCAAATCAACCATTACTTATACGGTCGAGGGTGGGGATACTATCTCCAGTATCGGCTGGAAATATGGTTTAAAGATTTCGACCATCAAGGGCGCCAATGGGCTGACATCGGACAATATCAAGCCGGGTCAAAAGCTCAAACTGCCGCCTCAAGATTTGTCGAGTTCGGCTTTAGCCAAACTTTCCACGACTACAACAAAAACCGCTTTCAAAGGTACTTTTGGCAAACCTGTGTCTGGCTGGGATGTTAGCCAAGTTTTTGGCCATACCTCTTTTGAGCGCTGGCACACGGGGATTGATTTTACCTCACGCTCCGGCCGGTCAATTTTTGCTTCCGCCTCTGGCCAGGTGATTGCCACCAATCGAGGTTGGGGCGGCGGTTACGGGAACCATATTATTATTTCTCACGGGAATGGTTACACTACCTTGTACGGCCATTTGTCGCAAATTAATGTTTCCAAAGGGCAATGGGTCAACCAGGGGCAGGTGATAGGGATCATGGGCACAACTGGCTGGTCCACCGGAGTCCACCTTCACTTTGAAATCAGAAAAAATGGTGCGGCTCAGAACCCCTTGAATTATTTATAAATTTAGGGTATAATCAATTAATTATGTTAACAGACGAAGCACAAATTAAAGTCAAAGCAGGCGATGGCGGCAATGGCGTCATTTCTTTTTTGCGAGAAAAATACCGACCCAAAGGCGGGCCCGATGGTGGCGACGGCGGTGATGGCGGCAGTGTCTATTTTTTGTGTGACGATAACGCCAACACCCTTTCAAACTTTGCCCGCCAAAAAGATTTTGAAGCTCCTCGTGGTGAAAACGGGCGCAAGAAAAAACAACACGGCAAAAATGCCGAAGATTTAATTTTACGCGTTCCAGCTGGAACCTTGGTAAAGATTGGCGGTCAAGTCTTTTACGACTTTACCGAAGTGGGCGAAAAAGTCTTAGCGGCCAAGGGTGGCCACGGGGGGCTGGGCAATGTCCATTTTGCAACTCCATCCTACCAAGTGCCCAAAAAAGCGACTCCCGGAACTCCGGGCGAGACAAAAGAATTTCTGTTAGAGCTCAAACTTATTGCCGATATTGGTTTGGTGGGGCTTCCAAATTCTGGTAAATCCACTCTTTTATCGCACATTTCGAATGCCCGTCCAAAAATCGCTGATTACCCTTTCACAACGCTTGAGCCCAATCTGGGTGTGGCAACGTATCATGATAAAAATTTTATCGTCGCCGATATGCCGGGGTTAATCGAGGGCGCGTCCAAAGGGCGCGGTTTAGGCGAAAGGTTTCTCAAACACATTGAACGCACTAAGCTTTTAGTCCACGTTTTGGATATTAATGGAAGCTCCGCTTCGCGGAAATTCAGTACTCGGAATTATAGTAAGGACCTGATTAAAGACTATCAAGACATCCGTAAGGAACTCGAAGCCTGGAATAAAAGATTTATTGATGAAAAAGAAATTATTGTTTTGAACAAAATCGATACTTTAACCCCCAAAGCAGCTGAAAAAATCGCCAAAAAATTTAGCAAAGACACTAAAAAAGATTGTTTATTAATCTCGGCTGTTTCGGGCGTCGGCGTAGACGAACTCTTAAAAAATATCGCTAAGGCTCTCGTATAAAAACAATTTTGACCACCAGGATCTAGTTTGCTAACCCCCAAAAAAACTCTCTTATTGTTCTAAGAGGGGGAAGTACCCATGAAGAAAGAAAAGGACCGGTCAAAATGGGGGCCGCTGGAATTCGCTCGAGAAGCACTTCAGCCCATCTGGGAAGAATGCCATCGGCTCGGTTTCAAAGGCCGTTGTAACGGGCAGTATGGTAACGGTGCCCGATCCAAATTCCCGGGCAGCAACATTATCCTCTGTGATGGGGCAACTCTCGTTATCATCCACTCGGAAAACGGCGATCGGTATGGGCCACTCTGTATAAAAGCCTATATGCTCTGCTCATCCCAGGAGAACGAGCTTTATGATAGGGTTGATACACTCCTCAAACAGCACTCTTTGCGCTAAGCGCCAGTCGAATCGAACACTGACCCCGGGTCTTGCGGCCCGGGGTCTTTTTAAGTACTCTTAAATTATGATCAAGAAACTATACCGCCAATTTTACAAAATTAATCTCGATCTGTTCAGGGCCGCTAAAGACCCGCTGATGTGCCATGGCCCCGACCATCACGAGCGGGTTTGCCAAAATGCGTTAAAACTGGCCAAATCTCTCAAAGATGATATTGATCTTGAAATACTGATCGCTGCCTGTTTTTTACATGATCTAACGGCTTATGACTCGCACATGGAATCAGCCGAGCACCACGCCGAAAGCAAAAAAATCGCCCAGAAAATTCTCAATAAAATTAAATTTTCGCCAAAAAAAATCCCAGGCGTACTAAATGCGATTGCCGGACACGGTTCTGACCCGAAATATTACCAAAAAGACGAAGCAATCGAAACAACGGTTTTGAGAGATGCCGACAAGATGGACGCCTTGGGGCACATTGGCATTGCTCGCATGATCATGGCCCGGGCCAAGAGAGGGGATAGTTTAAAAGAAATTGTCGATAAATTTCACGGCGCTGATATTAGGCGTCGTTGGCGGGCGATCAAGACGAAGGAGGCCAGAAAGATCGCAAAAGAAAACTACCACACAAGCTTGGAATTCTTTACTAAACTCAACAAGAATTTAAAAAAGACTGATTAAGAACTCAAATAAAAAACTCCGGGCGGAGGGTTTAAGTCCACCCGGAGTGTTCTCGTGCCTAGGCTCGGCCAAGGATGATAACGGCGTTATGATCGCCAAAACCGAAGCCGTTAGATAAAGCCGTATTGATCGTACGATCCGTCGTTCCCGCCAGGCATATGGGTAGAGTTGAATCAAAACGATCGTGCGGATCCTCCTGGCCGTAGGGTCGAAGGCAGGCTGAATCTAAATCGTAGTCTCCCATAGGATGGGTGCGATTGTCACGGATAGAGAGGAGGCAAACAATTAGCTCCAGTACACCTGCCGCTCCCAGTGTATGACCCAAGAGAGCCTTGGTGCTGTTGATAGTGGGCAACTCGGGCCGTTTGACATAAGGTATATCGGCCACAAAAACTTTCCATAGGGCCTCGGCTTCTGCCTTGTCGCCGAGCGGTGTAGATGTACCGTGGGTATTGACGTAGTCGATCTGGGCCGAGCAGAGACTTGCGTCTTCCAAGGCATCGTCCATGCATTCGGCGGCCCATTCGGCGTTTGGCTGGACGATGTCTCTAGCACCGCTATTAGCCCCAACTCCCATAATCTCAGCGAGGATCGGCAGGTGGTGGGCTTCGGCCCAGCCCAGCTCGGCTAGGATAAGCGTAGCCCCTGCTTCGCCCATAACGAATCCGTCACGTTCTGAGCAAAAAGGTCGAGAGGCGTTGGCCGAATTGGTGTGGCTCAAGGCTTTGAGCGCGTCGAACGCGCCTGTCATAAAGGCTGAGGCCATCGACTCTGTGCCAATGACCAGCATGGCGTCGACCATGCCCGCGCGGATTTTGGCGACGGCTTCGTAAATGGCATAGTTGCCGCTGGCACAGGCCGCGGAAGTGACGCTCGATGGTCCGTGTAACCCGAAGCCAATACTGGCGACGCCGGCTATAGCGTTAGGCATGACATTCTGTACGACGAAAGCGATTTTGTTCGTGGACCCCATGTCCAGAAAAGAGCGATAGCCGTCTTCATGAGAGCGACCGCCACCCAGGCCGGTCGCGCCCTGGACGCCAATTCTGCCGGGTCTAGCTTGCAGTAAGCCTGAGCCATGGCAGGCTAGTGCCGCCGCCGCCATCCCCAACTGGATGCTCAGATCGGAGCGCCATAATTTAGGGTTTGAGATCAGGGAATGATAGGGGATGATTTCAGTGTAGTCGCGAATATTAAACGTCTCGGGCATCCATGAGGCTACGCGCGCATCGATATGGAGCGGAACCGGGTCAAACGGAAGCGGGCGGATAGCGGTTTCGCCGTTGATTAAGGCTGTCCAAAGCGTGTCATCGGTCGGACTTTCATTGCCATGCGGAGTAACCGCACCATAGCCACAACTACTACTCGTCGATTTCGATTTTTCATGAACCTTCCTCCCGAAAATGAACTGGCTTGAGGATAACATAGTTAGTAGTTTGAGTCAATGATATTCTTAAGTCAAATTTAGGGCTTGACAAAAATATAAGGTTATTGTATAATTAATCTACCGAATGAGTTAGGCGGGAAGTGCGACTATAAATATGAATAAAGGTAAGGGTGGAAAAGACAGATCTTTAACCTAATCCATCTGCCCTCAAGCAGACAAGGTTCTGCTATTATTATTGAGGAGTTTTTTCGTGTCAACAAATCGCATTCAATTCACAAAACCAAAATTTAATGTGGCTTTACCCGACTTAATCGAACTCCAAACTCGGTCCTACGAATGGTTTTTTAAAGAGGGAATCCGCGAACTTTTAGATGAAATTAACCCAGTAGATGATTTTACTGGAAAAGTCCTCACACTCGAATTTGGCGACTTTAACCTAGAGCAACCGCTGGTTGACGAAGAAACAACTAAACTTAAGAACTTAACTTACAAAGCCTCGCTTAAATGCCAGGTTAAATTGACGAATAAAATCACCGGGAAAACTAAAGAATCATCGGTTTTCTTGGGCGATTTTCCGATCATGACTAACCGTGGCACCTTTATTATCAATGGTATTGAGCGCGTGGTTGTCTCTCAGATTGTCCGTAGTTTCGGTGTCTTATTTGTAGCCGAGGAATTAGCGGGACGAAAGCTTTTCGGCGCTAAAATTATTCCTTCGCGTGGGGCATGGCTCGAGTTTGAGACATCTGCCCGTGATATTATCACTGTTAAGGTTGACCGCAAGCGAAAAATCTTAGCCACAACCTTTTTACGCGCCCTGGGGCTTAATACAGACCAAATTATCAAAGCGCTGGAAGGTGTTAACGATAATCCTGACCACGACTATATTAAGGCAACTTTGGCTCGCGACACAGCCAAGACCTATGAAGAAGCAGTCGTGGAAGTTTATAAACGTATCCGACCGGGCGACTTGACCACCCCTGAAACAGCCAAGAGTTTTCTCGACGCCATGTTTTTTAATCCCAAGCGTTACGATTTAGGTAAAGTTGGCCGTTACAAGCTAAATCAGCGCTTAGGCCTTGACCTTTCAGATGACTTAAAAAACCGCATTTTACGCGTTGAAGATGTAGTCGATGTTCTAAAAGAGATTATTACCCTTAACAATAATCCAATTGCTGAAGCAGATGATATTGACCATTTGCGCAACCGCCGCGTTCGTGCGGTAGGCGAGCTCCTACAGGGCAAAGTCCGCGTGGGCTTACTTCGAATCGAACGCATCATTAAAGATAGAATGTCGGTTTTAGACCCAGAAACAGTTACTGCCGCCCAGCTGATTAACGTTAGGCCAATCGCAGCGGTGTTGCAGGAATTTTACGCTTCCTCGCAACTCTCACAATTTATGAACCAAACTAATCCTTTGGCTGAACTTGAACACAAGAGATGTTTATCGGCGACAGGCCCAGGTGGACTTTCACGTGAGCGCGCGGGCTTTGAAGTCCGTGACGTTCACCATTCTCACTACGGCCGTGTTTGCCCGATTGAAACTCCAGAAGGCCCAAATATTGGGCTAGTCGGCTATATGGCCAGCTACGCCAAAGTCAATGAATACGGGTTTTTAGAGGCTCCATACTTAGTGGTTGAAAGGTCAGGTGGCAAGGCCAAAGTTACCAATAAAGTCGTTTATTTAGATGCTGACGAAGAAGATAAAGCTGTCATTGCGCCGGCCTCAACCCCGATTGATAAAGACGGGTTCTTTTCGGACGCTAAAACTGTGGTTCGAAAGTTTGGTGAACCTTCTATTGAAAAAACCGATAAAATCGAATATTTAGACGTATCGCCTAAACAGATCGTATCCATCTCAACGGCGTCCATTCCTTTTATTGAGCACGATGATGCTGTCCGTGCCTACATGGGTTCAAACATGCAGCGGCAAGCAGTACCATTGGTCAGGCCCGACTCACCGGTGGTGGGTACAGGCATGGAAGAAGATGCTGCCCGCGACTCTGGCCAATGCGTTTTTGCCGAAGCCGATGGCACGGTCGAATCAGTTTCTGCCAATGAAATTCTTGTTAATAACCGCGTTTATAAATTGCAAAAATTCGTCAGATCCAATCAGGCCACCTGTATCAATCAGCGGCCAGTCGTAAGTGTTGGCGAAAAAGTAAAAAAAGGCCAAATCCTGGCTGATTCGTCTGCTACTGATAGTGGCGAATTAGCTTTAGGCCAAAATGTTCTGGCTGCATTTATGCCTTTCCGTGGTGGTAATTACGAAGATGCTATTATTATTTCCGAGCGGTTGGTTAGAGAAGATATCCTAACATCTGTCCACATTGAAAATTATCCGATTGAAGTTAGGGATACTAAGCTCGGCCCTGAAATTTTGACCAGAGATATTCCAAATGTTGGCGAAGGCGCCTTAGCGAACCTTGATGAACAAGGTGTTATCCGTATCGGTGCTGAAGTTTCGGCTGGGGACATCCTGGTTGGTAAAATCACACCTAAAGGTGAGACTGAGCTTTCGGCTGAAGAAAAACT
>Ga0172375_10003955_pt1 | contig 22249 bp, 23 predicted proteins | sample LakKiv1m_FD_114537 | JGI IMG/M metagenome (GOLD analysis project Ga0172375, IMG submission 114537) | Freshwater microbial communities from Kabuno Bay, South-Kivu, Congo - kab_092012_11.1m | ecosystem: Environmental > Aquatic > Freshwater > Lake | place: Democratic Republic of the Congo... | reverse complement strand
TTCTCATCTCAAAGAGCAAGTTAGCACGTTCGGCACCGCGATCATCAATTCTTTGATCCCGGCTGCCTACTACGGCCCGGTCAAGTTAAAAATGGCCGCCTGACTTTTTACCAGGCCATCAAGGTTCAAAGTTCAAAGCTGAGACCTTTGCGAAAGTCTCGGGCAGCACAGCCTTACTCGGCCGGGCATACTTCATCTGGTCGCCGGCGAGGGCGCCGGCGCCACATTTTTATAACATGGGGCAATTACCCTCCCCCTGGAAAGCGGCGGGGGGGACGAGCGGGAATTCTGCCCCGGGAATTTTGAGACACGTGAAAAAAAGTATAAGAAACCTCTTTCATTTTCGGCAAATTCGTTTTATGTAATTAATCCAGCAAACCCAGACATGTACGGGTGGGGGTGCGGGTTTGCCCGGATCTGATTCGACCGCCGAGCGGACCCCCAATCAGTGGAATGTATGCATGCTAACGACCGCATAGCCCTGGTGACCGGCGCCGCCCGCGGCATCGGCCGGTCCATTGCCCTGGCCCTGGCCCAACCGGGCCTGACCATCTATCTCAATGACGTGGTCCTGGGAGAGGAAGCCGCCCGGACCCGACAGGAGGTGGAGGCCCGGGGAGGTGCGGCCCGCATGGTGGAATTTGATGTGGCCGAGGCCGCGGCAGTGAACCGGGGCGTGGAGCACATCCTCCAGGAAAGCGGCCGCCTGGATATCCTGGTGAATAATGCCGGGATCACCCGGGACAACCTCATCGTCCGCATGAAGGCAACCGACTGGGACGCAGTCCTGGGAGTAAATCTCAAGGGGGCCTTCAATTGTATCCGGGCCGTGAGCAAACCCATGATCAAACAGCGGTCCGGACGCATCATCAACATCAGTTCGGTGGTGGGGGTGATGGGCAACCCCGGCCAGGCCAATTACGTGGCTTCCAAGGCCGGCCTGATCGGGCTCACCAAGGCGGTGGCCCGGGAACTGGCCTCCCGGAACATCACGGTCAACGCGGTGGCCCCGGGCTTTATCCAGACTGAAATGACCGAGGCCTTACCGGAGGCCACCCGGCAGTTGATGCTGACCCAGATCCCCTTGGGCCGCTTCGGGACCCCGGAAGAGGTGGCCCAGGCAGTGGCGTTCCTGGCTTCCGAGGCCGCGGCTTACATCACCGGGCAGGTGATTCATGTGAATGGCGGAATGCTGATGGTTTAAGAAAAGAGGAGGTTTTCAACAATGGGAGCAATCGACGAAAAGGTGATTGACATAATCGTGGATAAATTGGGCGTGGACCGCGCCGAGGTCACCCCGGAAGCGGTGTTTGTCGATGACCTGGGGGCTGATTCCCTGGACCTGGTGGAATTGATCATGGCCATGGAAGAAGAATTCGGCATGGAAATCGCCGATGAGGACGCCGAAAAACTGAGGACCGTTCAAGATGTCATCAGCTTCATCTCCGCCCGGGCCTCTTGACCCTGAAGTCATTGCCATCGGCAGTGATCATGCCGGCCATAGCCTGAAACGGGAAATTCTTAATTTCCTGCATGAACTCAAGGTGCCGTGGTTGGACCTCGGCTGCGCCAGCGCGGATGAATCGGTGCATTACCCCTTGTATGGCAAAAAAGTGGTGGACGCGCTATTGGCGCGGCCCCACAGCCGGGGTATACTAATATGTGGGACCGGCCAGGGCATGAGCATCATGGCCAACCGATTCCCGGGGATCCGGGCCGCCCTGTGCCATGACCTGTTCAGCGCCATCATGAGCCGGCGTCACAATAACTCTAATCTGCTGGTTATGGGAGGGCGCGTCATCGGCCCGGACCTAGGCAAGGAAATCGTCCGGGTCTGGCTCACCACCCCGTTTGATGGCGGCCGTCACCAGGAGCGTCTGGATCTCCTGGAACAATTGGCCCGAGAAGGTTAATCGGCAGGAGTTGTTAGCGGATGGAAGAATTGGCCCGCACTGACCCTGAAATCTTTGCTCTGATTGAACGCGAGCGCCAGCGCCAACTGAACAAGTTGGAGATGATCGCCTCCGAAAACTTTATCAGCGGGGCGGTGCTTCAGGCCCAGGGCTCCATCCTGACCCATAAATACGCCGAGGGGTATCCGGGTAGGCGTTTTTACGGCGGCTGCGAATTTGTCGATACCGCCGAAAACCTGGCCTTGAGCCGGGTCAAGGAGCTCTTCGGGGCGGATTACGCCAATGTCCAGCCCCATTCGGGCACCCAGGCCAATATGGCCGTCTATTTCTCTTTTCTCAAGCCGGGCGACACTATCCTGGGCATGGACCTGACCCATGGGGGTCACTTGAGCCACGGCGCCGCGGTGAATTTTTCCGGGCGCCTGTTCAAGGCCGTAACTTACGGCGTTAATCGCACCACCGAAGAAGTTGATTTTGAGGTGGTGACCGACCTGGCCCGCCGCCACCGCCCCAGAATGATCATCGCCGGGGCCAGCGCCTACCCCCGAGTTCTGAATTTTGACCGCTTCGCCGAAATCGCCCGGGAGGTGGAAGCGTATTGCATGGTGGATATGGCCCACATCGCCGGACTGGTCGCCGGCGGCCTCCATCCCAATCCTCTGCCCGCGGCGGATTTTGTCACTTCCACCACCCACAAGACCCTGCGGGGACCCCGAGGCGGTCTCATCCTGGCCCAGGCCCGATACGGCAAGGCCCTGGACAGCCAGATCTTTCCGGGGATTCAGGGCGGCCCCCTGATGCACATCATCGCAGCCAAGGCCGTGGCCTTTAAAGAAGCCCTGGCCCCTTCCTTCCGCCGATATCAAGAGCAGATCGTGGCGAATGCCCGAGCCTTGGCCAAGGAATTTCTCCGGTATGGCTACCGCCTGGTGGCCGGCGGCACCGACACCCACCTCATCCTGGTAGACCTGACTCCCACCGGCCACACCGGCCGGGAGGCGGAAGAGGCCCTGGATCTGGCCGGCATCACGGTCAACAAGAACTCCATTCCCTTCGACCAGCGGTCCCCCACCGTTACCAGCGGCATCCGGTTGGGGACCCCAGCCCTGACCACCCGGGGCATGAAGGAGCCGGAGATGGAAATCATCGCCGGACTCATTCACCAGGCCCTGTCCGCCCCCCGGGACGCCGCCCTCCTCCAGAAACTGGAAGGCCGGGTTAAGGAGCTCTGCCGGTGTTTCCCCGCGCTTTTTTCCGAGGAATGGCTGGTAGAACATCCGGCCCCCTCCTGCGCGGTTCGGGGTTCCTTTTAGTCATAATTGGCAGCCGAGCAAGAAGCTTTCAAGGGTGCGTCTTGCGCACCAGGAAGGGCGCGTAAGACGCACCCTACTGAGTGTTATCGCATCGTCGCGGCCCGTCGGTCCCCGAATTTGCTCTTTACGGGGGCCGATTTTTATTGGAAAATAGGCCATGCGCTGTCCTTATTGCCACAGCACCAACAACAAGGTCATCGATTCCCGGCCCAGCCGGGAGGCCAACGCTATCCGGCGGCGGCGGGAGTGTCTCCACTGCCAGCGGCGCTTCACCACCTATGAACAGGTGGAAGAAACCATGCCCCTGGTGGTGAAACGGGACGGACGCCGGGAACCCTTTCAGCGTTCCAAGGTCTATGAAGGCATCACCAAGGCGTGCGAGAAACGGCCCGTGTCCATCGACACGGTGGAGAATTTCCTGGACAGCCTGGAACGGGAGATGCTGGAGTCCGGTCAGCGAGAAATCGCCTCCACCTGGATCGGCGAACGGGTGATGGCCCAGTTGCGCCAGTGGGACGAAGTGGCCTACGTGCGCTTCGCCTCGGTGTACCGCCACTTCACCGACGCCACCGATTTCATGGAAGAGATCCGCCATCTCCTGGAATCCCGCCAGGCAGAGAAAAAGGACTAGGGCCGTAGGGCGGAAAAGGGCAACGCCCCCGCCTTCCATTACCTTGGTTTCAGCCTTTTATGGCGCGTAAGACGCGCCCTACGGGTCTTTTCAGGCTTTACGGTGGCCTGGACGCCCATGAGGGACTGCTTTTAAAATGTAACCGCAGGATCGGAGGGCGCCAGGGACGGCTCCTTCCCCTGCTCCCGCTCGAGAACCGGAAAAAATTATTATTACCATGTCTGAGTTAGATTCGGCGTATATGAAGATGGCCCTCAAGCTGGCCGCCCGGGGGGCCGGTTGGGTCTCGCCCAATCCCATGGTGGGCGCGGTGGTGGTCAAAGGCGGCCAGGTGGTGGGCCGGGGCTGGCACCGCCGGGCCAGCCTGCCCCACGCCGAAGTGGAGGCCTTAAACGACGCCGGGGACGCGGCCCGGGGCGCGGAGTTGTATGTCACCCTGGAGCCTTGCAACCATCATGGCAAGACGCCCCCGTGCACCCAGGCCATCCTGGCCGCCGGGGTGCGCCGGGTGGTCCTCGCCGCCCGGGACCCCAATCCCCGGGTCACCGGCGGCGGGGCGGATTTTCTGGCGTCTCAGGGGGTGGAGGTGGCCGCGGGCCTGCTGGCGGAGGAGGCCCGGCGCCTGAACGAAGCCTGGTTTCACTTTGTGGAGACCGGCCGCCCCTGGGTCATGGCCAAGGCGGCCTGCTCCCTGGACGGCAAAATCGCCGCCGCCGGGGGCGAGTCCCAGTGGCTCACCGGCCCGGCCGCCCGGAGCCTGGGGCGCCGCCTGCGCCACCAGGCGGACGCCATCCTCGTGGGGATCGGCACCGTCCTGGCCGACGACCCCCAGCTCACCACTCGGCTGCCCCGAGGCCGGGGCAAGGACCCCATCCGGGTGGTCCTGGACAGCCGCCTGCGCCTGCCCCTGACGGCCCGGCTGCTTCACTTAAATTCCGAGGCCCCCACCTGGGTGGCCACCACCAGCCAGGCCCCCCCGGAGAAGGTCCGGGCCCTGGAGGGGGCCGGGGCCAAGGTTTTGGTGGTGCCTGCAAGCGCCGGCCGGGTTTCCCTCCCGGCCCTGCTGGCGGAACTGGCAGCCCGCCAGGTCCAGAGCCTCCTGGTGGAAGGGGGGGCCGAGACCCTGGGAGGCTTCTTTGATGAGCGCCTGATTAACCAGTTCTATTTTTTCTTTGCCCCCAAGATCCTGGGAGGTCATCAGGCCCCAGGCGTGGTGGGCGGCCGGGGGGTCATCCGCCTAAAGGACGCCCACCTCGCCCGGGATATTAAGATCCGCCGGGTGGGACCCGACCTGCTGGTGTCGGGACATTTATAATCCAGTCCGAACGGTAATGCGCAGTTTCCACTTAAATCAATGGGATCTGCTTGAAGACTTCATACCCTTAAACCCGTTATCCTATTCAAATCCGAACCTTATCGCCCTCAGCCGTAGAATGGTTATCATGGCAAGTTAACGCTTGCCTTGACCCTTTTCTTCTTCCCCCCTAACCATCTTCCCCCGCCGGGGGGAGGGGATAAGAGTAAAAACTTTCGGCAAACCACGTATGGTGGGGCCGAGGGTCCTCAGGAGGGACCGCCCCCCCTACTTCCCCCGCAGCGGCGCCTTGAGGGCCGCGATGAACTCCCCCACCTCTTTGACCAGCTCCGGGCCCCGGAGCCGGGCGGCCCTTTGGATGATGGCGCTCCCCACCACCACCCCGTCCACGTAAGGGGCCAGGCCGGCTACCTGCTCCGGGGTGGAGATGCCGAAGCCCACCGCCAGGGGGCATTTCACCAGGGAACGGACCTCCTGGAGAGAGGCGGCCAACTCCGGGGGCAGGGTGGTGCGGGCCCCGGTGATCCCGGTCACCGAAACGTAGTAGAGAAACCCCTTGGTAAGGCGTCCCAGGTGCCGGATGCGCTCCGGGCCGCTGGTGGGGGCCGCCAGGAAAACCGTGGCGATCCCGGCCTTGGCGGCCGCCACCCGCCAGGGCCCCGCTTCCTCCGGGGGCAGGTCCGGGATGATGAAGCCGTCCACCCCCCGGGCCGCCGCCTCGGCCGCGGTGCGCTCCAAGCCGAACTGCAGGATGGGGTTGTAATAGCCCATGAGGATCAGGGGGATCTGGGTGTAGGCCCGGAGGTCACCGGCCAGATGGAGGACGTCCTCCAGGTGGACGCCCCCTTGCATGGCCCGGTTGCTGGCGGCCTGGATGGTGGGGCCGTCGGCCAGGGGATCGGAAAAGGGCACCCCCAACTCCAGGATATCCGCCCCTCGGGCGGCCATTTCCAGGGCCAGGGCCCGGCTGGTGGCCAGATCCGGATCACCTGCTGTGATAAAGGGGATAAGGGCCTTTTCGCCCCTGGCCTTCAGCTCCTTAAACACCTGGTCAAGGCGCGTCACCGGACACCTCCATGGCTTCGGCCGCCACGTCCACGTCCTTGTCGCCCCGGCCGGAAAGATTGACGATAATGATGTCATCCGCAGTATACTCGAACGCCAGCCGGGAAAGATACGCAACGGCATGGGAGCTTTCCAGGGCCGGGATAATGCCTTCAGTGCGGCAGAGCAATTTAAATCCTTCCAGGGCTTCGCCATCCGTCACCGCCACGTATTCGGCCCGGCCCTGGTCCTTGAAGAAGGAGTGCTCCGGGCCCACTCCGGGGTAGTCCAGCCCCGGCGCCAGGGAGTGGGCCTCCTGGATGTTGCCCCAGGGGTCCTGGAGGAGGTAGCTGCACGCCCCGTGCAGGACCCCCACCGTGCCGGCCACCAGGGTGGCGGAATGATGGCCGGTATTGAGACCGTGGCCCGCGGCCTCCACCCCCACAAACCGCACCGGGTCGTCGTGGAAGGGATGAAACAGCCCCATGGCGTTGCTGCCGCCGCCCACGCAGGCCACCAGACAGCGGGGCAGCTTGCCGGTGCGCCGCCGCAACTGGGCCCGGGCCTCCCGGCCGATGACCGACTGAAAATCCCGCACCATCAGGGGATAGGGGTGGGGGCCGGCCACGGAGCCGATGACATAGTGGGTGTGGCGCACGTTGGTGACCCAATCCCGGATGGCTTCATTCATGGCGTCCTTCAGGGTGCGGCTGCCGGACTCCACCGGCGCCACCGTGGCCCCCAAGAGGCGCATGCGGATGACGTTGAGACGCTGACGCCGGATATCTTCGGTGCCCATGTAGATGTCGCAGGACAACCCCAGCAGGGCCGCCACCGTGGCGGTGGCCACCCCGTGCTGGCCCGCCCCGGTCTCGGCGATGAGCCGGGTCTTGCCCATGCGCCGGGCCAACAGCCCCTGGCCCATGGTGTTGTTGATCTTGTGCGCCCCGGTGTGGGCCAGGTCCTCCCGCTTGAGAAAGATCTGGGGCCCTCCCAACTCGGCGGTCAGGTGTCGGGCGAAGTACAAAGGAGTGGGCCGGCCCACATAATCTTTGAGATACCAGTTTAACTCCTGGCGGAATTCGCTGGTGCGATGGATCCGGCGGTACGCCTCCTCCAACTCGAACAGGGCCGGCATCAGGGTTTCCGGCACGAACCGGCCCCCATACCGCCCGAATCTGCCGTGTCGATCGGGTAACAAGGTTCCTCCTATGGTAGTGACAACTAATCAGTGATTACTGATTACTGATCTCACTGCCTCAAAAAATGCCCGAACCCTGGCCGGGTCTTTCCGGCCCGCCGCGGCCTCGACGCCGCTGGCCACGTCCACCGCCTCGGGTTGGGCGGCGGCGATGGCCTGGGCCACGTTCTCCGGGGCGAGGCCCCCGGCCAGGATGATCCGGCCGTATCCTTTGGCCTCCCGGGCCAGATGCCAGTCAAAAATCTCGCCGGTGCCTCCCACCTGCCCCTTCTTATAGGTATCCAGCAGCAAGGCCTGGGCCGCCCCCTGGTAAGCGGTCAAGGGGGGCAGGGAGTCCCGGTCTCGGATACGAAAGCCTTTGATCACCCGACGACCCAGGCTGCGGCAGTAGTCCGGGGACTCGGCGCCGTGCAACTGCACCCAGTCCAGGCCCACCTTCGCCGCCAAGTCCTGGACCACCCCGGCCTCTTCGTCCACGAAGACCCCCACCGCGGCCACGAAGGGGGGGAGGTGGGCGATGATCTGCCGGGCGGCCTCCGGAGACACGCAGCGGGGACTCTTGGGGTAAAAAATGAAGCCCAGGGCATGGGCGCCCAGGTCTGCGGCCAGCAGGGCGTCGTCTAAATTCGTTATGCCGCAGATTTTTATTCTGATCATGCTATTTCCTGTTGCCCGTTCCCGGGGCCGGCGGCCAGGGGCCGCCCTATATTTAAACCTTCGCGCTTTGGCGTGAGGCCCTCTCTACCCCTTGATGAATTTTCTTAGCGCCGCGCCCGGGTCCCCGGAGGTCACCAGGGTCTCCCCGATAAGGAAGGCCTTGATGCCTGCGGCCAGCAGGGGTTTTAGGTCGGCATGCGACTTGAGACCCGAGGCGGCCACCAAGGTCACCCCCGGGGGGGCCAGGGGGGCCAGTTCCAGGGCCCGCTCCGGAAACATTTCAAAGGTGTTGAGATTCCGGGAGTTGATGCCGATCACCCTGGCCCCGGCGGTGAGGGCGGTCTCCATTTCCGCAGCGGTGTGCACCTCCACCAGGGCCTCCAGCCTTAGGGAGCGGGTCAGAAGCAGCAGGGCCCGGAGCTTCCCCAGGTCCAGGAGGTGGACGATCAAGAGCAGGGCGTCGGCCCCCAGGGCGGCGGTCTCGTAAACCTGAACCGGCTCCAGGATGAAATCCTTGCGCAGGATGGGGAGGCCAACGACCGGGCGCATCCGGCGGATAAACTCCGGGTCGCCCTTGAAATAATGGGTCTCCGTCAGGACCGAAATGGCGGCGGCCCCGTGGTCCTGATAAATCCGGGCCAACTCCACCGGGTCCCAGCCCAGGGCCAGGTCCCCCTTGCTGGGGGAGGCCCGCTTGATTTCCGCGATGACAGCCGGGCCGGCGGTTCCATCCAGGGCGGCCTTCAGGCTTCGGGGCGGAGGGCGCCGGGCGATGTCGGTCTTGAAGGCCTCGGCCACCCCCGGTTCGAACAACCGGAGGGTGTCCGCCAGTTTCCGGGCCACGATTTTGGCTAAAAAGTTCATAGCGAACCTTAACCTTTATCCCCCACAAGGCCAGGTAAGGGGGCGCGGCGCGCCCCTTGATGGCGGGCAATGCCCGCCCTTGTCACGGCTCACTGTCGAAAGACTTGCTCTTGTCAATCAAAGCCTCCAGTTTGGCCAGGGCTTTGCCGGAGCGGATGGTCTCCCGGGCCAACCGGAGGCCCTGGGGAAAATCGGGGGCCAGGCCGGCGGCGATGAAGGCCGCGGCCGCGTTCAGGGCCACCATGTCTTCCCGGGGGCCGCCCTCCCCGGCCAGCACCTGGCGGACGATGCGGGCGTTGTCGAATACGTCCCCGCCCTTAATATCCGTCAGGGTGGCGCGTTTCAAGCCGAAATCCTCCGGGGTGATATTGTAAGTGGTGACCGCCCCGTCCTTGAGCTGGCTCACCCGGGTGGGGCCCACGATGCTGATTTCGTCATACGACCCCTCGCCGTAAACCACGAACGCGCTTTTGCCCCCCAGGTTGCCCAGCACCTTGGCCAGGGGTTCGGTGAGCCGGGGGTCATAGACCCCCAACACCTGGACGTTGGCGTTGGCCGGGTTGGTCAGCGGCCCCAGGATGTTGAAGATGGTGCGGATGCCGATCTCCCGGCGGGGCCCAATGGCATAGCGCATGGCCCCATGGAGTTGGGGGGCAAAGAGAAAGCCGATGCCCACCTCCAGGATGCACCAGGCCACCTGATCCGGGGTGAGGGCCAGGTTGATGCCCAGGGCCTCGATGACGTCGGCGGAGCCGCAGCGGGAGCTGACCGCCCGGTTGCCGTGCTTGGCCACCCGGAGCCCCGCTCCCGCCACCACAAAGGCGGTGGTGGTGGAGACGTTGAAGGTGGAGGTGGCGTCGCCCCCGGTGCCGCAGGTGTCCACCACCGTCTCCCAGTCCACGTTGATTTCGTCCCGGTCCAGGTCGATGAGGCCGTTGCTGATGGGGATGCGGGTGGCCTTGGCCCGCATCACCTTGGCCGCGGCGGTGATCTCCGTAACCGTCTCCCCTTTCATCCGCAGGGCGGTGATGAACGCGCCGATCTGGGCCTCGGTGGCCTGCCCGCTCATGATGATGTCCATGGCCCGGGTCATTTCGGTTTCGGTCAGGTCCTCCCGGTTGACTACCTTGAGTATGGCTTCTTTTAACATGGTATAACCCCGTGACGCAGTAATTTTAGTGCGTTATATTGCCGGTAGGGACCGCCGCCCGGCGCCGCCGGCCCTGGTAATACCAGTAATGTAGCGTTCTACGCACCATGATTCTAAAGAAATTATAATTGGCGCGCAAACCCCACTTGGCAATTTCTTTATGCGACCTCCCGACTCAATCCCGCTTATCCCGGACCTGTGGCTTCGGTCTTGCCGGCGGGTTGGTCCTGGGAGTTTATTCCCTGGGCGGCGGCCACCCCGGCGGCCAGGGCCCGCTGGTTTAACTCCTCGGCGCCCCGGGGGGCCCGGGCCTGCACCGCCGCAGTCAGGCCCTGGACGGACACCAGCCCGGTGAGCCGGGCCAGGGCCCCCAGGGCCACGATGTTGGCCACCATGGTTTTCCCCAGGTTTCGGGCGATCCGGGTAAACGGCAGGGCCACCGACCGGCTGGCGGGAAATTCCGTCACCAGGTCGGCGTCCACCAGGAGCAGGCCGCCGGGCTTCAACTCCGAGATGAAGGCGTCCAGGGATTTCTGGTTCATGGCCAAAAGCACGTCGGGCTGGATGGCCTTGGGATAATCGATCTCGGCGTCGCTGATCACCACTTCCGCCTTGGAGGCCCCGCCCCGGGCCTCGGGGCCGTAACTCTGGGTCTGGCAGACAAATTTGCCGTCATAGATGCCTGCGGCCTCGGCTAAAATAGTCCCCGCCAGGATCAAGCCCTGGCCCCCGGAGCCGGCCAGGCGGATTTCGTAGCGTGTCGGCATGAACTATTTCTCCCTCAGCGCCGCCCGGGCCGCCTCCCGAACCTTCTGATACTCCTGGGTGTAGATGGGCAGGTCCCGGTCCACCAGGACGCCGATGGTGATCTTGCCCGCCAGTTCCGCCGGGGTCATGGTTTGGGCCTTCTCCACCCGCACGGCCATTTCCTTCTGAGCCCGCATCATCTCCACCGGCCCCCCCAGCTTATTTTTGGCCCCGAAGTGGGTGTGGCAGTGGCTGATGACTTCCACCACCGCGAAGCCCCGCTTGACAATGGCCTGCTCCATCAACCGGTCCAGGAGATTGACGTGGTACACCGTGCCCCGCCCCACCAGGGCGGCCCCGGCGCAAACCGCCATCTCACTGATGGAAAAGGCGGGTTCCACATGGCCGTACAGGGAGGTGACGGACCGGGCCCCGTAAGGCGTGGTGGGGGAATGCTGGCCGCCGGTCATGCCGTAAATATTGTTATTGACAATGATAGCCGTGAGGTTGAGGTTGCGCCGGGCGGCGTGGATAAAATGGTTGCCGCCGATGGCGACGGCGTCGCCGTCCCCCATGACCACGATCACCTGGAGCCGGGGATTGGCCAGCTTGATGCCGGTGGCGAAGGTCAGGGCCCGGCCGTGGGTGGCGTGCAGGGTGTTGAAATCCACATACACCCCCATGCGGCCGGCGCAGCCGATGCCCGAGACCAGAACGATGTCATCCTTGGTGAAGCCGGTGCGGTCAACGGCCCGGATGAGCGCCCCCAGGACGATGCCGTTGCCGCACCCCGGGCACCAGACGTGGGGGAACTTTTTGTCGCGGCGCAAATACTTGTAGATGAGCCTGGTGACTTCGGACATTTTTAGCTCTCAGCTTACAGCTATCAGCTTCTCGGGTGGGGCGGGCACTGCCCGCCGAGGAAATATGTTCTATTTACGGCGGGCGATGCCCGCCCTACCTTATAATGCGTAGTGCCCGCCCTACATTTCCGCCAGTCGGGCCAAGATCTCCCCCGGGGTGATCAGGTGGCCGTCGATGCGGTTCAGGGTTTCGATCCGGGTGATGCCCTGGTTGATGCGTTTCACTTCCCGGGCCATCTGCCCCAGATTGAGTTCCGGGACCAGCACGGCCCGGACTTTGTGTAGGTGCGGTTCCAGGAGCCGCCGGGGAAAGGGCCACAGGGTGATGAGTTGAAACAACCCGGCCTTGATGCCTCTGTCCCGGGCCTCCCTCACGGCCCGCCGGGCCGAGCGGGCCACCGAGCCGTAGGCCGCCACCAGGATTTCGGCGTCCCCGGTCTCTTCCTCCTTGACCATCAAGATATCATCCAGGTGCTGGGTGATCTTGCGAAACAGCCGCCGGATAAAGGGCGCGATCTCATCCGGCCGTTCAGTGGGGAAGCCGTGGAGGTCGTGGGTGAGGCCGGTGACGTGATAGCGGTAGCCGTCCCCGAAGATGGCCATGGGGGGCACCCCCCGGGCATTGTCCTCGTAGGGCACATACCATTCCGGCGGCGCGGTGGGGCGCACCCGGTCCACCACCGCCAGCGCCGCCGGCCCCGGCAGCGTCACCTTCTCCCGGGTGTGGGCCACCACCTCGTCGGTCAACAGGATCACCGGGGTGCGGTAGGTCTCCGACAGGTTAAAGGCCTTGACCGTCAGGTCGAAGCACTCCCGGGTGGTGGCCGGGGCCAGGACGATGATGGGGTGGTCGCCGTGGGTGCCCCAGCGGGCCTGCATCACGTCCCCCTGGCTGACGTGGGTGGGGAGCCCGGTGCTGGGGCCGCCCCGCATAACGTTGACGATGACGCAGGGCGCCTCGGCCATGCAGGCGAACCCCAGGTTTTCCTGCATCAGGGAAAAGCCCGGGCCGCTGGTGGCGGTCATGGCCTTGGCCCCGGCCAGGGACGCCCCGATGACCGCGCCCAGGGAGGCGATCTCATCCTCCATCTGGATGAAGGCGCCGCCCACTGCGGGGAGCCGGTAACTCATGACTTCGCTGATCTCGGTGGCCGGGGTGATGGGGTAGCCGGCGAAAAACCGGCAGCCTGAGGCCAGGGCCCCTTCCACCACCGCGTCATTGCCCTGGAGCAACTGGGCCCGTTCCTGGTTGAGGGTTTCGGTCACCGTCTGGTCTCCTTGGAAAAGTCCTGCATGAATCTCCGGCTCACCCATAAGTCGTGAAAAATATTGGTAGCACAGGCGTCTCGCCTGTGCTCAGGGTGCTCATCGCCCGCCATCGATGGCGGGCAGTGCCCGCTACATTTTAAGCTGACAGCTAATCGCCGGCCGATTCCGTCTCGGCTTCGCTCCCCGCCACCTCCCGGACGCAGATGGCGAAGTCCGGGCAATGCAGTTCGCACCAGCGGCAGCCGGTGCAACGCTCGGCGTGGTCCACCCCCGGGTTGCCCTCGGCGTCCAGGCTGAGGCACTGCCGGGGACAGAAGGCGACGCAGATACCGCAGGATTTGCACCAGTCCCGGTAGATATTGACTCGGTATTCCCGGTGGGGTTTCTCCTCCGGATGGTCCGCCGGGGATGGGGAACCGACTTCCGGCGCCTCCCGGGGGTCAGCATCCGGGGCGCATTCGCGCTTCATACATCCCTCATGGTTTTGCCGTCAGGCCGTCAGCATCTGGAGGGAGATGTGGGCGGCAGACAGAACCGAACGCCCTGACCATGGAACCGAGTTGCAGCCAGACGCTCCAGCCTCCCAATCGTCTATCCCTTCCGGCGCTTCAGAAAATTGCGCAACAGGTTGAGACCTTCAATGGTGAGGATCGACTCGGGATGAAACTGCACCCCAAACACCGCCAGCTCTTGATGGCGCAAACCCATGATCTCCCCCACCGCGGTTTGGGCCGACACCGTCAGGCAGTCCGGCAGGGTCTCCCGCTCGACGATCAGGGAGTGATAGCGGGTCGCCTCAAAAGGCGAGGGAATCCCCTGGAACAGGTCCTTGCCGTCGTGGTAGATCAAGGAGGTCTTGCCGTGCATCAGCCGGGGGGCCCGGATCACCACCCCGCCGAAGGCCGCGCCCACGGCCTGGTGCCCCAGGCAGACCCCCAGGATGGGAATTCGCCCGGCGAAATGGCGGATGGCCGCCAGGGAAATCCCCGCCTCGTTGGGAGAACAGGGTCCCGGGGAAACCACCAGGCGGCTGGGCCGGCACTCCTCCAGGCCAGCCAGGTCCACCTGGTCGTTGCGGAAGACCCGCACTTCCTCCCCCAACTGGCCGAAATACTGCACCAGATTGTAGGTGAAGGAATCGTAATTGTCTATCATGACCAACATATTTCCCTCACATCAGTCCCTGCTCCGCCCGGTCCAGGGCCCGCATCAGGGCCAGGCCCTTGCTGACGGTTTCCTGGAACTCGGTGGCCGGGTCCGAATCCGCCACGATGCCGGCCCCCACCTGGAGATAAACCCGGCCCTGGTGAATGGTGAAGCTGCGGATGGTGATGCAGAAATCCAGGTTGCCGCTGAACCCGAGGTATCCCACCGCCCCGGCGTAGGGGCCCCGGCGGGTGGGCTCCAGTTCCTCGATGATCTCCATGGCCCGCACCTTGGGGGCGCCGGTGACCGTCCCGGCGGGGAAAGTGGACTTGAGAAGGTCCAGGCCGTCGTAGTTCGGGGCCAGTTCGCCCTCCACCTGGGAGACGATGTGCATCACGTGGGAGTAGCGTTCGATAGTGAACAATTCCGGCACCCTGACGCTGCCGATCTTGGCGACCCGGCCCACGTCGTTGCGCCCCAGGTCCACCAGCATCAGGTGCTCGGCCCGCTCCTTGGGGTCGGCCAACAGCTCCGTCTCCAGGGCCTGGTCCTGGGCGTCGGTGGCCCCCCGGGGGCGGGTGCCGGCGATGGGCCGGTAGCTGATCCGGCCTTCCTCCAGGCGCACCAGGATCTCGGGGGAGGCCCCCACCACCTTTACTTCCCCCTGGTCCAGGTAAAACATATAGGGCGACGGATTAATCAGGCGCAAGGCCCGGTAGAGGTCAAAGGGGTCGTGGCGCAGCGCGGTGACAAAACACTGGGACAGCACCACCTGGATGACGTCCCCCGCGCTGATGTACTCCTTGCCCTGGCGCACCATGTCTTCGAAACGCTCCCGGGTGAGATTGGAACTAAGAGGCGACGGCGCCGAAGGGGGCGGCGTCTCACTGGGGGGCACCGGCCGGCGCAGGCGTTCGCTGAGCGCCTCGATGGCCGCCAGGGCCCGGTCGTATTGCTCCTTCAGGGGCGCGGCCGGGTCCAGGTGGACCAGGGTCAGGAGCTTGATGGTCTGGCGCAGGTTGTCAAAGATCAACAGGTTGTCCGCCAGCATCAGCCGGGTCTCGGGTATGGGGATGGGCGGGTTGAGGCTCGGCAGGCGTTCGATGTAGCGCACCATGTCATAGCCCAGGTAACCCACCAGCCCGCCCCAGAACCGGGGCAGCCCTGGGGTGGCCACCGGCTGGAATCCGGCCAACAGGCGGCGCAGATGTTCAAAGGGGTCCGCCGCGGGGTCCAGGGCTTCCTCCCGGCCCTGGCGATGGATGACCGTGCGGCCGTCAATTACCTGAAACATCAGGGAAGGGTTCAGGCCCAGGAAGCTGAAGCGCCCCCACTTTTCGCCGCCTTCGACGCTTTCCAGGAGGAAAGAGCACCCCTGACCCCGCAATTTCTTATAGGCCGACACCGGGGTCTCCAGGTCCCCCAGGATCTCGCGATACACCGGGATCAGGTTGCCCTGTTCGCCCAGGTCGGCAAACGTCTCAAAATCCGGATAGACCATGCTTGCTCCGTTCATTATGGAACACTATACCACTAAAACCATAAAAAAAGCCGGGCCTCTTGTGAGCCACGGCTTTTCCCGCCTGAAAAAACCGGGGCCCCTCTCGTGAGGGGCCCCACATATCACACCGGCCGGTGGACGCACCTCACGAGCCCGCCATCACGCGCCGCCAGCACCAGTTATTGTTTGCCTTCAAGTCCCGCTTCATTTTCCCACTTGATATAATGTATAATCAAACCGAGTCCTCGTGTCAATAATTTTTACTGTCTGCTCCCGGATAGGAAGGAATGCTCGTGAAGGAGACGGCGAATGATTTTTCATGTCACCCTGGAACAGGATGAAGACGGCTGGTTCGTGATTGAATGTCCGGCCCTTCCCGGCTGTGTTTCCCAGGGCCGGGACGAAAAGGAAGCTTTGGATAATATCAAAGAAGCAATCGTTGCCTGGCTCTGGGCTGAGGATCAAAAAGCTCTGACTTCCAAAATTATTCTCGGCATGCCCGCCTCGCATCGCCCGGGCCCGGATTTCCAGGCTTTCTGCTGCCGCCGCCCGCCCCATTTTCTTGCATATTGCCTAACCCCTTATAATATCCATAATTTTCTCATGCAATCTCCCATTGCTCGCCACAATATCAGGCGAGTAGAGGTCATAGTCCCCGCCGGCGAAGGTGGTGATCGTCCCGCCGGCTTCGGTGACCAGGAGGATGCCCGCGGCGGTGTCCCAAGGTTTCAGGTGTTCCTCATAGAAGCCGTCCAGGCGGCCGCAGGCCAGGTAGCCCAGGTCCAGGGCGGCGGACCCGGCCCGGCGCACCCCCTGGGCGCCGGCCAGCATCCGGCCCAGGCGGGCCAGGGTCTGGGGCACCCGCTCCCGGATGTCATAGGGAAACCCCGTGCCGATGAGGGCCTGCTCCAGCTTTGCGGCGCCGGAGACCCGGATGGGCCGGCCGTTGAGGGTGGCCCCCCCTCCCCTCCTGCCCTCGAACAGCTCATCCCTTAAGGGGTCATAGACCACCCCGTACTCCAGCGCCCCGTCCCTCTCCAGGGCGATGGAGACGCAGAACATGGGGAAGCCGTGGGCGAAATTGACGGTGCCGTCCAGGGGGTCGATGATCCAGCGGCAGGCGGGCGGCGGGTCCGCCTCCCAGGCCAGGCCGGGGCGGGGATGGTCCGGGGCAGCCGGGGGCGGCTGGCCTCCCTCCCCCTCCCCTGCCCGCTCTTCGGCCAGGAAGCCGTGGTCCGGGAAGGCCTGTTTGATTATGTTGATGATGATTTCCTGGCACTGGAAGTCGGTTTCGGTCACCGGGTCGATGGTCCCCTTCATGGTGATTTCATGGGGTTTCTGATAGTTCTGGCGCATCAGGGCGCCCGCGGCCAGGGCGGCCTGCCGCCCGATCTGGGCGATTTTCTCCAGCATGTAACTGATCCTTTCCTCCCCGGCAAGTTTGAGACAATTGCTGTGAATAATGAGATTATACGCCAGGGGTTCCCATATTCCGAGTCCGGTTCAGGAAGTAAAATCTGCGGTGGTGTTTAAGGGCCCACCGTCAGGAGCTGAAAGCCGGTTGCCGGGTCCTTTTGACGCCGGGCCTGGGCCCCCAGGATCTCCAACAGGATCACCTCCCCCACCAGCCAGACGTCCACCCCGGCCCGGGTGCAGCCCACCGTGCCCCGGCCTTCCCGGCCGGCGGCGGCGTGCATGTGGAGCACCGGCGCCCCCCCGTCGTCAGGGACCAGGGTCCCCAGGGCCAGGACCTCCTGGGCGCCGCTGAGCATATGGACCAGGGGCACCACCGCCTCAGGCCGGCTGGCGTCGGGGCCCACCACCACCCGGCTGCCGTCGGCCGAGCCTCCCAGAAAAAAGGCCAGGGCGTGCTTAAGCCCCTGGTCCCGGGCAAAGGCCTCCAAGGTGTCGTTCAGGCGTTCCCCGTCCGTCAATCTCAGGACAAAAACCCGTCCCAGGCTGCCTTCCGTGTAGTGCATAAGGTCTCCTCGAGGTCTAGAAGCCCCGGTGGGGGTTTCCTAATTATTATGAACTGATGAAAAATATTGGTGGCGCATCGGGCCCTTTAGGCCGCAAACGAAGAGGCTTAATTATTTAGATAAGAAATTAATATCCAGGCAAATTCTTTGCCAAAAAACCAGAAACTCAGATTGAATGGCGCAGGTTTTTAACCTGTGCACCCGCGCCGGTAAGATACCAGCCATGGATGGTGCGCAGTGCGCACCCTACAGCTTCTTCCTGGCCTTGCTGTTCCCCTTCTTTTTGGGGGCGGCTTTGGCCAGGGCCGCGGCCGGGGTCAGGGGGGTAAACAGGTTGACGGTGAGCAGGCCGATAAAAAATCCCCCCAGGTGGGCCATCCAGGCCACCGGCCCGCCGTTGCGCAAGCCCAGGAACTGGAGTCCCAGCCACAGCCCCAGCCAGACGAACGCAGGAATGTAGGCCGTTTCCGGGCGCAGCCTCCAGAACACAATGGTGCAGATGGGGGACTTGGGCAGCCGGATCAGGTACCCTCCTAAAACCCCGGCGATGGCGCCGCTGGCGCCGATCAGGGGCACGGCCAGGGTGGAGGCCGCCAACACGTGGAAGAGGCCGGCAAAAAACCCGCAGAACAGGTAAAAGCCCAGAAACCGCCTGGGACCCAGGTCGTCTTCCAGGGCTTCCCCAAAGACCCAGAGGAACCACATATTGCCCACCAGGTGCAACCAGCCGGAATGGAGGAAGAGGGAGCTGAACATGGTGGGCAACAGCCAGACGGACTGCCGGAAGCTCAAGACCTGGAGCCGGCTCAGCTTGGAGGCCACCGCGCCTTTCTGGTAAAACAGGTCGGTGGAGGCATCCGGCCCGATGTGCAGTTGATAGAGGAAAATTCCCAGGTTGACTGCAATCAGCCCCACGGTGACCCACGGCCAATGGCGTTGAGCCGGCGCCCCGCGCACCGGAATCATGCCGCGGCTCCGGGGGTAAATCCCGGCAGCCCGGGTCCCAGGGAATCAACCCGGCCCGGATGGCGCCGCCCGGCGCGGCTTACGGTGGACCGCATAGTTTTCGGCTTCAGGCTCCCTCTCCCGGTCGAGAGTTAAGGAACAGGAAAGACGCCCCCGCCCCACCTTAGATTCGGCTATTGTACTCCAAGGCTTCCCGGCTGTCCAGACCCGGCAAGCGGGGCAAGCGCGGAGTTGACAAGGGGGGGACTTTCTAATAAATAGAATACATGGTTTTGCCGAAAAGGAAATTATATCTGCGGACCTTCGGCTGCCAGATGAACGTGGCTGATTCCGAGCTGATGGCCCAGGTTCTGGGAGAGGAATACCGCCTGACGGCCCAGGCCGAGGATGCGGACCTCTACCTGATCAACACCTGCGCCATCCGCCGCAAATCCGAGGAGAAAGTCCGGAGTCTTCTGGGCAGCTTGAAGTCTTTGAAGCAGGCGCGCCCCCAGCTTATCCTGGGGGTGGGCGGCTGTGTGGCCCAGCAGGAAGGCGAACGCCTGCTGGCCTTCGCCCCGCACCTCAACCTGGTGTTCGGCCCCCAGGGGATATACCGGCTGCCGGACTTGGTGGAGCGGGCCTTTCAGGGGGAGCGGGTGGTGGACGTGGCCCTGGGGCGGGACTGCCCGGAGTTGCCGCGCCGCACCTGGGCGCCGGGGACTTCCCAGGCCATGGTGACCATCATGCAGGGCTGCGACAACTTTTGCACCTTCTGCGTCGTGCCCTACGTGCGCGGCCGGGAGACCAGCCGGGCGCCCGAAGCGGTGGTGGACGAAGTCGCCGCCTTTCTGGCCGCGGGCGGCAAGGAAGTAACCCTCCTGGGCCAGAACGTCAATTCCTACGGCCGCAATTTGCCGGAGCCCCTGAGCTTCGCCCAACTGCTGCGGCGCCTGGAGGGGCTGCCGGGCCTGAAGCGGCTGCGGTTCGCCACCTCCCACCCCCGGGATCTGTCGCCGGAGTTGATCCGCTGCTTCGGCGAACTGAACGCCCTGTGCGAACACCTCCACCTGCCGGTGCAGTCCGGGTCCAACCGGATCCTCCGGCGGATGAACCGGGGTTATACCCGGGAACACTACCTGGCAAAGGTCGCCTCCCTGCGGCAGGCCTGCCCGGGCCTCGCCCTGTCCACCGACCTGATCGTGGGCTTTCCCGGGGAAACCGAGGCCGACTTTGACCAGACGCTTGAACTGATGCGGGAGGCCGGGTTCGACCAGGCCTTTTCCTTCAAATATTCCCCCCGCCCCCAGACCCGGGCGGCGGTTTTTACCGACCAGGCGCCGGAAGACGTCAAGGCGGCGCGCCTGGCGCGCCTGCAAGCCTGCCAGGATGAGCTGACCCGGAGGTCCCAGGCCCGCCTGGTGGGGCGGGAGCAGGAGGTCCTGGTGGAAGGCCGGAGCAAGCGCTCCCCGGAGGAGCTCTGCGGCCGCCTCCGGACCAACCACGTGGTCAACTTCGTCGGGCCCCCGGAGTTGGTGGGACATCTGACCCGGGTGATCATTGCCGAGGCTCGCCCCCATTCCCTGAAAGGCCGGTGGGTGCAGGGTTCGTCCACCTCGTAACCGTGGGGAGATACGCCTGAGGATATCCCCAAGGGAGGTATCATGTTAAGAGAAATGACGGTTTCCGGGTTGACCATCGACCCCTTCACCAACAGCCCCATAATGATCCTGAAAGATGTGGACTCGGATAAAGCGGTGCCCATCTGGATCGGGTTGCTGGAGGCCACCGCCATTGCCAGCGAATTGGAAAACATCAAGTTCTCCCGGCCCATGACCCATGATCTGTTGAAAAACATCATGGAACTCATGGAGACCACGGTGACCAAGGTGGAGGTCTGCGACCTGCGGGATAATACCTATTTCGCCCTCATCTACCTCATCCGGGAAGGCCGGGAAGTGAGCATCGACGCCCGGCCCAGCGACGCCATCGCCATCGCTTTGCGCACCAAGGCCCCCATCTTCGTGGCTGAAGTGGTGATTCAGAAGGCCCGGCGGGTGGATCTGACCGCCCAGGAGGCCATCACCACCGAGGACGCCAAAAAGTGGACCGAAGTGCTGGAAGGCCTGGACCCGGAAGATTTCGGCAAGTATAAGATGTAAGGGAAATCGGCAAAATTGTGACCGTCGTAGATAATCCCCTTGATGGAATCAGCCTCGGAGAGGCCCGGCGTCTTTGAGCCCCAGGGGTCCGTCCCGACGCCGGCTGGATAGCCAAGGACCCTAAAACTCTCTGGAAACCGAGCAACACCCGAAAGTCCTCAGGAAAAGCGCCCCGACATGATTGATCTCCATACCCACTCCCTGTTTAGCGACGGCGAGCTGCTGCCCACGGAACTCTGGCGCCGGGCCCAGGTGAAGGGCTACCGCTATCTGGCCATCACCGACCATGTGGACGCCTCCAACTTCGAGGTGGTCTTCACCCGGCTGAAAGCCGCGGCCTTGAGCCTCAACCGGGGGGACTACCCGGTGGTCATTCCCGGCCTGGAGTTCACCCACCTGCCCCCGGCCCTCATTGCGCCTCTGGCCGCCCAGGCTCGGACCCTGGGGGTGCCCCTCATCGTGGTCCACGGCGAGAGCCTGGCGGAGCCGGTGGCCCCGGGCACCAACCGGGCGGCCATTGAGGCCGACGTGGACATCCTGGCCCACCCCGGCCTGATTACCGTGGAGGAAGCCGCCCAGGCCCGGGAACGGAACACTTACCTAGAGCTGTCCGCCCGGAAGGGCCACTGCCTGGCCAACGGCCACGTGGCCCGGGTCGCCCTGGAGGTGGGCGCCGCCCTCCTGGTCAACACCGACGCCCACGGCCCCGGCGATCTCATCACCCGGCACCAGGCGGAGCGCATCGCCCGGGGGGCCGGCCTGCGGGACCCGGCGGTCCATGCCTTGTTCACCGAAGCCGAAGCCATGGCCCGCCGCCTGGCGGAACTGTAGCGGTTATCGTTTGAGCCTCTTGAAAAAGTCGCCTGCCTGTCCTTCTGGGGGCGCGAAGCGAACGAAGAATCTTTTCATTATTATAAGGAAAATACGAGATCCTTCGCGGCGTTCAGGATGACAAAAAGGCTTTTTACAAGAGGCTCGTTTGCTAGCCGCAATCTTTACTGGGCCAAGCCCCTTTCAAATCCCCCTAAATCCCCCTTTGTCAAAGGGGGACTTGAATACGGGTTCTTTTCCCCCCTTTGGAAAAGGGGGCGGGGGGGATTTTTCATGGCCTGGGGTGAAGCATTTATGGTTCATGAACGTTTAGCCTGCGCCGGCCCAAGCGTGATTTATGCACCACTTTTCCGGGGCCGACTTGGAATAATTGGCCGTTAAAAACATTTGGGGGAACCCCGCTTCGGTCGTAGGGGCGGACCCGCGTGTCCGCCCCTTTAGGGCGCACACATAGGTGCGCCCCTACAAAAGCATAAAACTTCCTCCCCCAACCCCCCTCCTGGAAAAATGCATATTTGACGGCACCGGCGTCCCGCCTGTGCCCTGCATCGGACGCTCTTTGCGCCCCCTGAATTGTAGGGTGCGTTCTACGCACCAATACTTAAAGGCGTTTAAGACAAACCACCGGCTCCTGGGCCAACAACCGGCGCAATATGGAAAAATCCGGCAAATTTAGAGCCTGAGCCACGGCCGCGTCAATTTTGGCCCGCACCGGGTC
>Ga0172375_10003951_pt1 | contig 22263 bp, 24 predicted proteins | sample LakKiv1m_FD_114537 | JGI IMG/M metagenome (GOLD analysis project Ga0172375, IMG submission 114537) | Freshwater microbial communities from Kabuno Bay, South-Kivu, Congo - kab_092012_11.1m | ecosystem: Environmental > Aquatic > Freshwater > Lake | place: Democratic Republic of the Congo... | reverse complement strand
TGGCGTTTTTGGTTTTGGGGCTAACCAATCTGTTTAATGTTTTTAGCATACGAGATTTAAATAGATCAGTGTGGAAAAGTGAGGTTTTTAATAATCGGTGGTTAGTATTGGGAGTTTTAGGAGGAGCGGTGATACTTCTTTCTGCGGTCTATTTACCGATGTCAGAAGTGGTTTTTAAAACAGTGAGAATTGCAATAGGAGACTGGTTTTTGATTGGAGGGGGAATATTAGGGGCTTTATTATTGGTAGAAATAACGAAGTATTTGGTTTTTGAGGTGGATAAGGAATGATACCGAGGATGATGTTTTGTGTTTTAATTAAGATATGTGGTTGATAAAGCTGGCGGTGATTATTGGTCTAAGTATGGCATTGGTTTTTATATCTCGAGTGGTGGTAGAGTGTTTTAAACAGTTAGTAATAAAAATGGGTTGGGGGAAAATAGGAGTGGCTGCGGTACTGGTAGCTTTATTTACTAGTTTGCCTGAATTTGTGGTGGGAATTGTTTCCGCCCTTGAGGGCCGACCAATAATTTCTCTGGGAAATGTGGTTGGTAGCAACGTGGCTAATTTGAGTTTAATTATTGGAGGAGCGGCACTTTTGTCAGGGAGTGTAGCGGTAGTAGGAGATTTCATTCGTTGGGAAATGGCGGCAGCTTTGGTAGCGGGGGTGGCTCCGCTTATTTTGGTTACCGATGGAAATTTGTCTCGTTTAGATGGGGTAATATTGTTGGTGATTTATGCCTTCTATTTAAAGGATCTGTTGGGCTCTGGCGGTCGAGTACGAATGAAGAAAAATTGGAAATTTGATTGGGTTAGTCGAGTTAAGGTTTGGCATCATAACCACACCGATAGATTGTTAGTGAAAATGGTTGGGGGAGTGCTAGTAATGGTTTGGTTGGCAGAACAAATTATTGCAACAGCGGTTAAATTGGCAAATGAATGGCAAATACCGGTGTTATTGGTGAGTTTGTTGGTAGTGGCCATTGGAACCAGTTTACCGGAATTTGTTTTAATGGTAGAAGCAATAAAGAAGAAAGAAGTGGCTTTGGTTTTTGGAGGGTTATTGGGGAGTGTGGTGACAAATGCAACTCTAATTTTAGGAGTAACAGCGGTAATTGCACCAATTAAGGGAGTGAGGTGGTCTAGTTTTGGTTTGTTGTCCTTGGCTTTTTTGTTAATATTTTTGTTTTTTTGGTTATTTGTATCGACAAAAAGAAGATTGGATCGTTGGGAGGGAGCGGTGCTTTTGGGAATTTACTTAATGTTTGTTGGTTGGCAATTAATGGTGAGTTAACTTTATTTTTCCGAGGAAATAAGTGAGCGAATTTTGGTAAAAGTTTTAGGTTTTTGGGTGATGTTTTTTAGAGAATGATCGAGTGAAGAGAAAAAACTATTAGCAGTTTGATCCTTAAGATGGGCGTTGCCGCCCATGGGATATTCTTGTGGCTGATTAATTTTTCTTTGAGTGAGAAGTTTTAAGTAAAGGGCGGTATATTTTTGGATGGCTTTGATTGTGCCGGTTTGGCGAAAACGTCGTAGAGACATGGTATAGCGGGGGTTTTTAAAAATTTCGAATTTTAAGCCCTTTTTGTAACAGCGGCGAACAAATTCGGTGTCTTCGGCAAAAGCGATTTTAGGGTTAAAACCGTGAGTGGTGATAAAAGTTTTTTTTGAGCAACCAAGGAGAGTACCACTGGCGTAAGGATTGTCAGTTAGTAATCCAGCTTCGATACCAATGTTGATAATAGTAGTAATAGTTTTATCGGAAGGAGAATTTGAATCAGCAATACACCAAAAAGTAAAAATGTCAGGTTGGGAAAGATGAAGATGATAGCCGACCCCCTCAAAGAAATAGTTAGGTAGTCGAGTGTCGGCGTCGATGAAAAGAAGATAAGCGCCGGAAGCTTTTTCGCCACCTCGGTTTCTTTGATAGCCAACGTTTCTTTTGTCCGAAGTAAGGAGAGTGAGTTTAGGAAGGGTGGTGGAAAATTTTTTAGCTTTAGCAAGGGTTTTGTCAGTAGAATAACCATCAACGATGATAACTTCGAAGTTGTCGGTGGTTTGCACTTGTAGATCTTTGAGGAGCAGAGGTAAGGCTTTTTCCTCATTAAGAGTGGGGATAATAACAGAGAGAAAAGGTTTTTTGAGCATTACTGATAGAATTATATTATGAAATTGATAATCGGGTTGGGAAATATTGGTCGAGAGTATGAGGGGACAAGGCATAATGTGGGGTTTGAAGTCCTAAATCGATTGAGTAGGGTCGGTTGGGGGAAAAGGGGAAAGTTTGATGCAGAAACGGTGATTGTTGGAGAACTGGTCTTGGCGAAACCGGTGACGTTAATGAATAATTCAGGAAAGGCGGTAAAGAAACTGATTGATTTCTATAAGGTTGATTTGAGTGACTTGTGGGTGATACACGATGATTTAGATATTAAACTGGGTGAATATAAATTACAGAAAGGGGTGGGTCCCAAAATTCATAATGGGATTTTGTCGGTAGAGAGATCTTTGGGGAATAAGGATTTCTGGCGGATAAGAGTGGGGGTAGATAGTCGGAATGGTGATAGAAATATTCCCGGGGAAGATTATGTATTGAAGAGGTTTAACGAAAGAGAGAGAAAGATGGTAGAGGAAGTGATTGAAAAGATTAGAAAAGAATTATTAGAGATGGTTTGATGGGGAAAACAAGTTTCAATTCACTAGCGGGAATTTTGAGTAAATATGAAATAGAAGAAAAAGGACAAAGACGGATCAGTCGGGAATGGCAAGACTATGCTTATCGTTTGGCAGTGGAACTTGACGATATCGTTCATACAAGTCTTTATATGCGGATGTGTAAAAATGTGCCGCGATATATTTTGGAAGAGGCGAGAGTGTTTATCAAGGGGTCAAAGGCTAAAAGTAAAGCGAGACTGTATATGTGGAAGGTGAAGCAATTGAAAGAAGAATATAAGGGGAAGAACAAGAGAGATATAATTTGAGAGTGAAGCTGAAAAAAGATTTTTTTGAACGAGATGCCTTGGTAGTGGCAAAAGATTTATTAGGAAAAAAGATTGTGAGGATATTACCAGACGGAAAGATAATAGAGGATATAATTACTGAGACAGAAGCGTATCGAGGGGAAGATGATTTGGCTTGTCACGCAAGTAAGGGAAAAACGGAGAGAACGAAAGCAATGTATCGGCCTGGGGGAGTAGTGTATGTGTATCTTATTTATGGGACATATTGGTTATTAAATGTGGTAACGAGTAAAAAAAATATTCCGCAAGCAGTACTGATTAGAAGTTTAAAAAACGTTGAGGGTCCGGGGCGGACGGGGCGGTTTTTGCAGCTTGATAAAAGTTTTTATGGTGAAGATTTGTTGATAAGTTCTAGGATATTTTTGGAAGACACGGGTTTGAAAAACTTTCGGATTAGTAGGTTGTCTAGAATTGGAGTTAACTATGCTGGAACTTGGGCGAAGAAAAAATGGAGATTTAAAATGATTTGAATTGAATATAAATAATTTTGATTTGTTTAGATATATTATGATAGATAGATGAAGGTTAACTTGTTTGATTATCAGTTGCCCAGAGAATTAATTGCTAATAAATTAGCTGATCCACGGGACAAAAGTAAACTGATGATAGTGGATAGACTGAGTGAGAATTTAGAAGAAGATCGTTTTTTTAACTTAAGAAAGTATTTAAGGAAAGGTGATGTGTTGGTGTTTAACCAAAGCAAGGTGATACCAGCGCGAGTAGAAGGCAGGAAAGAGACAGGAGGGAAGGTGGAGATTCTACTTATAAGAAAGATTGGAGGGCAAATTTGGGAAGTTATTTCTAAACCGAGTCTTCGGTTGAACCAAAAGCTATTTTTTGGGGAAAATTTAGAGGCAAGGGTGATAAAAATAGCAGAAGAAGGGAAATTGTGCTTGAAATTTAGTTTTGAAGGCCAGTTGCTTCATAACAAGCTTTTTTCTTTAGGAAGAATGCCTTTGCCACCATATATTATTGGTAGGAATGATGAGGAAAGGTTGCGACACGAATATCAGACAGTTTTTGCAAAAAACGAAGGGTCGGTAGCGGCTCCGACGGCAGGTTTACATTTCTCTTTGAGGCTAATGAAGGAATTGAAAAAAGAGGAGATTGGCCTAGCTTTTGTTGATCTTCATGTGTCACTAGGGACATTCCGGGGAGTGAAGACAGAAAGAGTTGAAGACCATGTGATGCATTCTGAATGGTTTTGTTTGAGTCAAGAAACGGCTAATAAGCTTAATGACATTAAAAAGATTGGTGGACGGGTAATTGTTGTTGGAACAACGGTGGCGAGAGTCTTGGAAAGTTGTAGCAATGAGAAGGGGGAGGTAAGGGCAATGAGCGGAGAGACAGAAATTTTTATTTATCCGCCGTACAAATTTAGGTTTATAGATGGTTTAATAACAAATTTTCATTTACCCAAGAGTACATTGCTAATGTTGGTATCGGCGTTTGTAAGCTGGCCGAATACAGATAGGAAATTTACCAATTTTCAGTCAAGCCTAATAGGGAGGGTGTACAAGAGAGCGATTGAAAAGAAGTATCGGTTTTATAGTTTTGGGGATGGAATGCTTATTTTGTGAAACTTTTCCTGTTGGATTTTTTCCATGAGAAGAGAGTAAAAGCGAAGATTGTGAATGGTAGCCAGACGCATAGCGGTAACATCTTTAATGCGGAAAAGATGGGCGAGGTAGCTGCGGCTGTAATGGGTACAAAGAAGGCAGTCGCAAGCAAAACTGACTGGAGCAGTGTCACGGTAATATTTTTCTTTATCAGGAACATAGTAAGAATAGAATTTTGGGGAGCGAATGTTAATGGAATCAATGGAGTCGGCATTAAAAACATAAAGGCGTTTGTGGCGGGCGTCTCTAGTAGGTAGAACACAATCGAAAATATGGAAGCCGATATCAACACAGCCGACGATCTCGTCGGGTTTGCCGATGCCGAACCCATAGAGAAGATAGTTTTTGGGGGTGTTATCGGCCATGACACGAGCAACATCGTAATTGAATTGGCCGTTTGTTAATGGCCAACCACCATAACCTAAGCCGTCAAAACCAATTTCAACGAGTTTTTGAGTACAGTATTTTCGCAGATCAAGATAATCACCCCCTTGAACGATCCCCAAAAGGTAGGGGCGGTTTTGGGGAGCGATTTTTTGTTGTTGACAAATTTTTTCGAATTCATGTTTACAGCGGGTGGCCCAGAGGAGAGTGTGGTCAACAGTTTCCTTAGCTTTAGTGTAATTACTGCCTGGTTCGGTAAAATCGTCGAAGCAGACAACCATATCGGGTTTGATGATCATTTGAAAGCCAATTGAATCTTCAGGAGTAAGGGTAATTTTAGGAGAATTCACTGGTTGAAAAGTAACACCCTTGTCAGTAACGGCGCCCTTCTTTAAATTAGCTTTGGCTAAAGTCATAACCTGAAAACCACCGGAGTCAGAGATGACCGCTCCCTGCCAGTTCATAAAGCCGCGGATGCCGGAATGTCGTTTTAGAACTTCTTTACCAAGATTTTTATAGAGATGATAGGTATTAACAAGAATGCCAGGGGTATTAGTATTTTTAATATCTTCTGAATCTAGAGTTCTGATAACTGCTTGAGTAGCATCAGGGAAAAAAACAGGTAAGGGTAGTTTTTGTTTATTGATAGTATTAAAGGTTTTAGGGGATTCCATATTTGGGGGTTCCCATGATTATAATGGAGAAAGTGCTTAAACGACATTTTTTTGAGAAAGTTGACTTGGTATGGGTTAGGGTGGTGACGATGGCGTTAGGACTATTTTTTATTTTCTTTTCGGATGCAATTTTGTCATATTTTGTGCCGGGATTTATCCAAGAGGCTTTGGGTGGGGCGGTAATAATGGGACTTGTCGTATCGTTTTCTTCGGTGGTGGGACTAATAGCTGATTTGTTATTGCCGCAGCTTATTAGAGGTTTGACGGTGAGGAAGATGGTTTTTTGGGCAGTGGTAACGAGTCTTTCTTTTAGTTTGATTTTGATTTTTACGACGTGGTGGAAATTGTTAGTGTTAATGCTTTTGGCAATGGCAATTTGGGGAATTTATTATGAATTTTTAGGTTTTGCTGGTTGTCAATTTGTGGCAGACAAAGTGCCACTTCATCGCCGTTCTGGAGCTTGGGCAATAATGGGAACCTTTAAGAATTTGGCCTATTTTTTGGGACCACTTTTGGCAACAAGAATGGTTTTAGTCGGTGGAGATACTGGTTTGTTACTTTTTGCTTTTGCCTTAACCTTGGTTGGTTTAATAGTATTTTTTGTGCTTAATCGGCAGAAAGGAGTAGTTCAACAAAAAGCGGAAATTAATTGGCAAGAAGTAAATTTATGGCGGGAGTTTGAGCACTGGTGGGTGTTACTAGAACATGTTTGGCCGGTTATAATGATGAGTTTATTGATGGGGATAATTGATGCAACTTTTTGGACGACCGGAGCAGTGTTTACCGAAACTTTGGCAAAAAGGTCTTTCGAAGGAGGATTTTTCTTATCGCTTTACACTTTACCGTCTTTATTTATGGGAATAGTGATGATGAAATGGGGGGTTTATAGAGGTAAAAAAAAGTTGGCGGAAAAATTTTTGCTTTTCGGTGGAGTGGCGCTTTTGGGGATGGCAGTCTCTGGGGCAATTCCGTGGTTATTAACAATGGTATTTGTTTCGAGCCTGTTGATGGCGGTATCTTGGCCCTTAGTTGATGCAGTTTATTCAGATATTGTGGCAAGAATGGGGAGAGAGAGAAAACATATGATTGGTTTATCAAATTCAACAATTAGTTTGGCATATATTATTGGGCCAATAATATCAGGATTAATAGCGAATTCAGTGGGAGAGAGATTAACTTTTGTAGTAATGGGAGGGGTGACAGTTTTTGTTTGTTTCTGTTTACTTTTAACTACACCCAAAAAATTAAAATTGCCTCAAGTAGAAATTAAAAATTGGGAATGAGTTTTGAATGTGGATGGTTAGATATTTGTGGTAGAGTGGAATTGTGAGAGGAAAGTTGTGGTGGCATCAAATGGTGTTGTTGATAGTCATGTTGGCGTTAACCCTTTTTAGGTTATTTTTGGGTCGTTGGAGTTTGGGTTTGGGGATTTTGTGGTGGTGGTTAGGAGGAGTGTTGGGGTTTTTGTTTGTTTTCTCTGATCGGTTGGTGCATTCTTTGATAACTAATCCGGGTGAAACTTTGAGTGTTAAAGTTAAAGATCTGTTTAGAGAAAAGAAATTAGTGGAAGGGTTAAGATTGGTTCTTTTAGAGAGAAGTCAACAAGAAGGATTAATGATGAGAAGTATTTTGTTCGTGGCAATTTGGTTAATGTTGGCTTTTTGGACAAGTTTGGGAGTAGTATCAGCGTTGGGAAGAGGTTTTATGTTGGGGATGGGAATACACTTTATTTTTGATTTACTTTGGGATTTTTTTAGTCAAGAAAGAAAAACATCAAGCTGGTTCTGGCAAATTAAACGGCAGGTAACGGCGGAAGAACAACGGTGGACGGTATTGGTTGTATGTTTTCTGGGGATATTGGTGGTTTTGGGTTTGTGAGGTTTGCAAAATGGATCTTGACAAGTAGAGATTGTATATATACCATGGGGGGTATGGAGAAAATTGAAAAAGATAAGTTGTGGAAAAACCTAAGGAGGATCGAAGGACAAGTAGGGGGTATTAGAAAAATGGTTGATGGAGATAAGGATTGTGGCCAGATTTTGACCCAGATTACAGCGGCGATGAGCGCCTTAAAAAGTGTAGGAAGAAGTCTATTGGCAGATTCGGCGACAAAATGTGATCGGGAAGAATATGTTAAGCTTTTGAAGAGATTCCTTTAGGTAAGTTATATTATTAGTTATATAAATAAAAATATGAGTGTAATTAATATTGATGAAAAAAGTTTCGAGGAAGTGGTGGTTAAATCCTCTTTACCGGTTTTGGTTGATTTCTATGCTGATTGGTGTGGGCCGTGTAAGATGGCAGAACCGCTGATTGAGGAATTGGCAGATAGTTATAAAGACAAAGTAAAAATTGGTAAGGTAAATGTAGATGAGAGTAGCAGTATTGCGGGTAAATTTGGAGTGTCGAGTATCCCGACAGTAGTCATGTTTGTAGAAGGGAAGGAAGTGGCTAGACAAGTAGGCTTTGGAGGAAAAGAATCATACGAGGCAATGATTAAGAAAGTATCTAAATAATTTGATGGCAATTAGGGATATTATTGTAATTGGTGGAGGACCAGCTGGGTTTACAGCGGCGATTTATTTGGCCAGAGCGAAACTGTTGCCCCTAATGCTTAATAATCGTGGCTGTCAACTACTGCTGACCAACGAAGTGGAAAATTATCCTGGTTTTAAAGAGGGAGTGACAGGAGTGGAATTAGTAATGGCGATGGAGGAACAGGCAAAGAAGTTTGGGGCGGAAATTTTGGATAAAGAAGTAATAAAGGTGGATTTTGAGGGGGAAGTTAAAAGAATTTTTGTGGGTGAGGAGGAATATTTGGCCAAAACAGTGGTTATCGCAACTGGAGCTAGACCAAAGATTCTGAAAGTAGGAGAAAAGGAATTTATTGGTCGAGGAGTGTCGACATGTGCGGTTTGTGATGCGGCCTTTTTCCGAAACAAAACGGTTTTTGTAGTTGGAGGAGGAGATAGTGCAGTAGAAGAAGCGTTATTTTTGGCCAAATTTACCGATAAGGTGAATTTAATACACCGACGAGGGGAACTTAGAGCAAGTAGGATTATGCAAGAGAGGTTGTTGGCGGAGAAAAAAATTCAGGTTAAATGGGAAACGGAAGTGGTGGGGGTAGCAGGAAAAGAAAAGCTGGAAAAAATAAAATTAAAAAATGTGGAGACGGGAGTTGAAGAAGTAGCGGCGGATGGTTTATTTTTAGCGTTGGGACACGAACCGACGACGGGGGTTTTTAAGGGTCAATTAGCACTTAGTGAGTTAGGTTATTTAATGGTAGAAATGACAAAAAAGGGGTCCAATAACCACGAACTGTGGCTTTCTGGTTATCCGACACAAACAAGCGTAGCCGGAGTGTTTGGAGCGGGGGATGTAGTTGATTTTCGTTACCGACAGGCCATTACGGCGGCAGGGATGGGAGCAATGGCGGCGCTTGATGCCGAGAAGTTTTTGACGGGAAGATCAAGTTCGTATTAGAATTAGTTTAATGAAAACAGATTTTTGGGAAGAATTAAAGTGGCGAGGGTTGATTTATTCAGTGACTCCGGGTTTGGTAGAAACTGAAAGCAAAGATATTACATTATATATTGGAATTGACCCAACGGGAGAGAGCTTGCACCTTGGGCATTTATTGGGGGTGTTATTGTTAAAACGAGCAGCTAATTATGGAGCAAAAGTGATTGTAATTGTTGGCGGAGGGACTTCTTTAATAGGTGATCCGAGCGGAAAAGACACGGAAAGGCCAATGGTAGATCAATCAGTAATTGAAGCAAATAAGGGCAAGTTAAAACAACAATTAGCGAGATTTGTGGATTTTGAAGGAGATAAGGTAAGAATGATCGATAATGTAGATTGGTTGGGTGAGGTTAAGCTTATTGATTTTTTGAGAGATGTGGGTAAGTATATGCCAGTGAATTCGATGATGGATAAAGAGTCAGTGAAAATGCGATTGGATCGAGAACAGGGACTGTCGTTTGCAGAGTTTAGTTATCAATTGCTTCAGGCTTATGATTTTTTAATCTTATTTGAGAAATATGGATGCAACCTTCAAGTTGGAGGATCAGATCAATGGGGTAATATCGTTCAAGGGGTGGATTTGATTAGGAAGAGAACTGGTAAAGTAGCCCATGCTTTGTCCTTTCCGTTGATAGTTGATCCAAAGACGGGTAAAAAATTTGGAAAAACAGAGAAAGGGGTGGCAATTTGGTTGGATTCAATAAAAACTCATCCGTTTGAAATGTTTCAGTTTTTAATGAATGTGACTGATGATTTGGCTTCAAGGTTGTTGCGATTTTATTCATTTAAAGGTTGGAAAGAGATTGAGATGATTGAAAAAAAATGGGAAGAGGACAAATCAAAAAGGTTGATTCAAAGAGAATTAGCGTACGAATTGGTGACGATGGTTCATAGTAAAGAAATGGCGGATCAATCAAGAAAAGTGGCGGGTATTTTGTTTGATCGAAGTGGAGGAAAATTAAGTGAAAGCGATTTTGATTTTGTAAAAAAAGTAGTGCCAAGTGGACAAATTAAAGGAAAGAAAGAGTTTGTTTTAATTGACGAATTGGTGAAATTAGGACTAGTATCCTCAAAGACAGAGGCAAGGAGATTAGTGGAACAAAAAGGGGTAATGAATGACTGGTATTTTGATAAATTTTGTCTGATTAGGAAAGGGAAGAAGGATTATGGGTTGGTAGAAGTAGTGGATAGAAATTAATTTTGATTGATTAAAAATAAATAAACAAATTTTTGGAGAAAAGAGGGATTGCTGATTGACAGGGGAATAGGTTTTTTGGTAAAGTTACATGCAAATTAAAAAAGAAAGCGATGATGGAGAAGCAGTAATTTTTGTCTGGTGACAAAAGAGAGTCAATGGCAGGTGGAAATTGACCGAACAGATAAAAATGAATTACCCTCCGGAGCAGGTCTAATAAAATTAGACACGGGGGCGCCCGTAAGTGCGCAAGAGTGTGTCAGTCAGCAATGACCAACGGAGCACTCGAAGAGATTCTGATGGTGACATTAGAATGAAACAAGGTGGTATCGCCTGTTTTAAAGGCCCTTGTTTGTCTCTATTTATTTAGAGGTAAACAAGGGTTTTTTAGTAATTTGGATTAAACAAAAATGGACAAAGAAAGATTGGCAGTGATTATTGATAATAAGGTGGAAAATTTGCCCAAAGGGGTGAATTTGATAGGTCCCGAAGATGAAATGGATTTTGACACTCAAGCTGACTGGTTAGTGTTACTTTTAAGTAAAATGTATACTGAACACGGAATAACCAAAAATAGAGATCAGTTAGTGGAGGACATTTGCAGGAAAAAGTGTGAATTATGGTTTGCAGTTAAAGATGGGCAGCCAATTGGTTCGGCGGCGTTAATTCAACAAGCTGATGGAAGTGTAGAAGTTGGTCGAGCGGTAGCTTTGGAAAATGGAGTGGGAGGATTATTAATGTTAATGGCGGTTGCAAGTCATTTGAAATATGCGAATGGTCCAGTAGTGGGTGAAGTGAGAATGGCAGACTGTTTTGCCGATGTGCCATCTGGAGAAGCAACCCAGATAATCTGCTTTCGTCATTTAGGTCTTGAGCCTCATGCTTTAGTGCCAGCGTTTAACCATGGAGTACCAAGAAGACAAGAGATGTTCATGTTCTCTTCATCGGATAAAATTACAGAAAATAAGCCGGCATTTTTCCCGTATGGCCAAAAGGTTTTAAATGTTTTGACCACGACAGCAATAGCTTTTGTCGGGAGTACTTTTCGGGAGGGACTGGAGATAAGGTTTGGCCAGGAAAGACGTTTAAATTCAGGGTGGAATTTGGTGGGAGAGGCACCATTCTGTGTTGTTGTCCCCGATACGTCCGGTGTGAGTTTGGATGTGGTAGTTAATGAAGCAGAGAAAAAGGCGCCGTTTACTTTGATACCCTTGGGATTAAAAAAGGAAAATTCTACTGTGATGGTTGAATGTTTTGAAAAGGGTTTTGTTCCATGTGGTTTCGATCGAAATCTGGACGATGAAGGATGGCCAGTTTTGTTGCTGGGAAAGTTGCGAAGAGATACCTTGTTAGCTCCAATTAAGATTGTTGATGGTTTATTAGATGAAGGAGTAATGATTGGGGCCCATCAGATTGATCAACGGTTTCGAAATGAATTACGATGATTAGTATAAATATGGGATTAAAAAGAGATATCCTTCGATTAACAGGAAAATTAGTAAGGATAGACACCTGTTCATCGCCGATGAATACAGCAGGAATTAGGCAGGCTTTGGGTATGGTGAGTGAAAGACTGGAGGATTTAGGAGAGACTTTTGAAAAAAACGGGGTGATATCGAGATTGTGGCGTGACGATAAGAATAATCTGAAACCAAAATTATTATTATGTGGTCATATGGATGTGGTTAAAGCGCCAAATTATGATTTCAAAACTAATAATGAAGAGGGCTTACTTTTAGGGAGAGGGGTGGGAGATATGAAGGGGTCAGTGGTAGCAATGGTTGAGTCTTTTAGACGATTAAGAAGAGAGGGTTTGGCGGCAGGAATAGCATTGTTAATAACAGGAGATGAGGAGGTGGGAGGATTTAACGGAGCGAGATATGTGGTGGACGAGATTGGATTGAGACCAGGAGTGGTTTTTATACCAGACGGGGAATGGAATTTTGCTATTTGTGTTTCACAGAAAGCACCCCATCACTTGTTGTTTAGAGCTGAAGCTTCTGGAGGACATGCTTCAAAAGCATTTGAATTAACTAATCCAGATAAAATGGTGACACAAACGATTGAAAAAATACAAAAACGATTAAGCAAGGCAACGGAAAAAGAACCGTGGGAATCTACGTTTGAGATAACGGTTAGACATACTTTTGTATCGAAGCCAGAGGGGGGAAAGTTGGGAATAGAAAATTCGGTAAACTCTATTCCTGGTTATGCAGAGGCGTTAGTAAGTTGGAGGTTCCCGGTGGAAAAATATAACTTTATTAAGTTTAGAAAATGGATGGATGTGGTAGCTAATAAATATGGGGTTAGCGTGGTTGATTTGCATGGTGGTGGGGAAGGGTGTGTGGTTGATGTAAATGATGAAAGGGTCTTATTGTGGAAAAGAGTAATTGAGTTAGTGTTGGGTAAAAAAGTGAGTGAAGTTCGGTCTCACGGAGCAAGTGATGCGCGACATTTTTATCGTTACCCTGAGACAAAAATATTGTTAACAAGTTCTAATGTTGGAGAATTTCACAATGACAGAGAGTGGGCGAGTTTAGACGGTTTATGTAAATTGTCCGAGGCAGTTTATCTTTTTGGCAAGAAAGGAAAATGGCGATAATTGAGACGGGGTGATTATTTAGGTTGAGGGTCTTGACAAGATTTTAATATGGTATTAGTATCATGTACAATGATTTGTTATTTTGGTTATTATTATTTTAATAACTGCCTATAGAAAGCGCCAACAGGGCGCTTTTTTTTGAGCAAAAATGGGTCAAATAGATTTTGAAAAAGCGAGAGGTTATTTTGTTAATCCAGAAGATCGATTATCAGCAGAGCGGTTAGCAGGTTTGGGAAGTCAAGCAATTAGGGTAATGGCAGACATATATGCTAGTGGGGGTGACTGGGATAAAATGCAACCAAAAAATATAGATTGGTTGAAAAATGGGAGTGAAGCAGAGGAGGTTAAAAAAGTGTTAACTGAATTATTAGAAAGGGAAATGGGGACCAGAAGATTTGATAATAAGTTTATGGGGCAGATTCATCCGCAGGGAAGTGAAATTGGAATATTGGCCAATTTGGTGGCTGCGTATATGAATACTAATACGGTGGTAAAGGAAGTTTCAGATGCAGAAAACGAAATGGAAAAGGAAGCAATTGCCTGGTTGGCCGATATTTTTGGTTATGATCAGAAAGAATGTAGCGGAAATATAGTAACAGGAGGGACGACGGCTAATTTGGCTAGTTTATGGATGGCGAGAGAAAGAAAATTAGCAGACTTGAGGAGTAGGGGGAAAAGAGAGAGGGGGCAAGTAATGTATGTTTTAGGAACAGAAATGGCCCATTATTCAGTGACTAAAGCCTGTGATATTTTAGGTGAAAATGTGGTTTTTTTGAGGTTACCGACGAAGGGGTTTAAAACAGATGTTGAACGATTAAACGAAATTGTTGAAAAAATGACGAGAAAAGATAAAGAGATTATGGCGATAGTTGGGTTAGGAGGAGAAACAGAAACAGGTTTGGTTGACGATTAGAGAAGTTCTGAAGAGAGGGGTTAGAGAAGTATTACCGGAAACTTATGGGGATACAGGTTTAGAAAGACAACTTGAAGAGAGAAGGATAAAGCTTTATTTGGGGATTGATCCAACAGCCCCCGATCTTCACTTAGGTCACAGTGTACCGCTTCGTAAACTGAGACAGTTTCAGGATTTAGGACACGAAGTAGTGCTTTTATTTGGAACTTTTACAGCGATGATTGGTGATCCAACTGATAAGACTGCGGCTAGAGTGAGACTTACACAGGAACAAGTTGAAGGAAACGTGGCTACTTATGTGAGTCAAGCAGGAAAGGTTTTGGATTTGTCGCCGGAATCAAAAAACCCAGTGACAATTGCTTATAACCATGAGTGGTTGGGAAAAATGACGTTTGCCGACGTAGTTGATTTGATGTCTAATTCGTCGGTTCAACAAATGATGGAAAGACGCGGTTTTCGAGAGAGATGGGATAAGGGAATCCCTATTTGGCTTCATGAATTTACCTATCCGTTAATGCAAGGTTGGGATAGTGTAGCCTTGGGGGTTGATCTGGAGGTTGGAGGAGGTGACCAGACGTTTAATATGTTGGTGGGTCGGGAATTGGTGCGTCGGTATCAAAATCGAGATAAATGGGTAATGGCGATGAACTTGATTGAGGACCCAAGTGGTAGGAAAATGGGGAAGACAGAAGGAAATATTGTTGGAGTAAATGCTCGTCCGGAAGTAAAATATGAAGCAATTATGATTTGGCCGGATACAGCTATTTCAATGGGGTTTGAACTGTTGACAAGTGTACCAATGGAAGAGGTGTACCAAGTTCAAGAAATGCTTGATAGAGAAGAAATTCACCCAATGGACCTCAAGCGAGCGTTGGCGTTTCGAGTAGTAAAAGATTTAGACGGTGAAGAAGCGGCTATTTATGCTGAAGAAGAATTCGATCGAGTGATCAGAGGAGGTAACTTGCCGAGAGTGATAAGCGAAGTAAGGATAGAAGATGGAATAAGTATGGATAAGTTGGTACTTACAGCTGGTTTGGCAACCGATCTTGACGGAGCGAGACGTTTATTGGCCCAGGGAGCAGTTTGGGTTGATGGTAAACAAATAAGATTAGGTTATAAATTAAACGGGGGTGAAGAAGTTGTTTCTGTGGGAAAAAAGACAATAAAGAACGTGAGAAGATTAATTTTTGCTTAAGACAAGTTAGGAGTGGTTATAGTAGGATATAGATATGAATAGCAGGACAAAACGATTGGTCTCGGGAGTAAAGCCGACTGGAAAGATTCATATTGGAAATTATTTTGGGGTAATAAAGCAGTTTGTGGATTTCCAAGAGAGTTATGAGTCGTTTATTTTTATTGCGGATTATCACGCCCTGAATCAAGTGACTGATCGGAATGAATTGAATGAGAATATTTGGGAAATAGCAACGACATTTTTGGCAGTTGGGCTTGATCCAAAAAAAGTGACACTTTTTCGACAATCGGAAGTGCCGCCACACACTGAGTTATGTTGGATATTGGATTCGATGACACCAATGGGAGTATTAAAAAGAGCGCATGCGTATAAGGATGCGGAAGCGAAAGGAGAGGTTGTTAATATGGGGTTATTTAATTATCCGGTGCTAATGGCTGCCGATATTCTTCTTTACAGTCCGGATATTGTGCCAGTTGGTAAAGATCAGAAACAGCACTTGGAGATAACTCAAGAATTGGCGAGAATGTTTAACAATCAATATGGTGAAACGTTTAAGATTCCCAGTGAAAGAATTTTGGAAGAAGTGGCAGTGATTAGAGGAACTGATGGGAGAAAAATGAGTAAAAGTTATCGAAATACTTTAGGGTTATTTGATAGTCGAGATGTATTGACTAAGAAAATTATGGCGATTGTGACAGATTCTAAGGGGATAGATGAACCGAAAGATCCTGATAGTTGTAATGTGTTTTATTATCATCGGATTTTTAGTAAGGAGAGTTTGGTGGACTTGGAGAGAAAGTATAGGGATGGGGGAATATCATATAGGGAGTCAAAAGAAATGTTGATTGAAAATGTTGATAAATTCTTAGAAAAATTCAGGCTTAAAAAACAGGAGTTGGATGAGGATAGAGCTTATGTTTTAAGGGTATTGGAGGAAGGTAAGGAAAAAGCATCAAAGATTGCGAATGAAAAAATTGAAGAAGTTAGAGAAAAAATTGGAGTAATCTTAAAATAAGAGTATGAGTTTCCGAAAAGAAATTTTGGAGGCGGTGGAGAGAGCAATCAATGTTTTGGGGTTAGTGGTTCAAAAGTATAGTTTGGAACACCCGGCGGATGAAACGCGCGGAGATTACGCAACGAATGTGGCGATGATATTGGGAAATGAAAATCCAAGAGAATTGGCGGAAAAAATAAAAAGCGAATTGGTAAATGATGACAAATTGAGAGAAATAGTAGAAAAAATAGAAGTGGCTGGATCGGGTTTCGTTAATTTTTATTTAAAAACGGAGAAGTTAGTGGAAGAGATAACAACTATTGTTAAGGAGAGGAATGATTATGGTAAGGGTGATTGGGGAATGGGCCAGCGGATGGTGGTTGATTATTCCAGCCCGAATATTGCTAAGCGATTTGGAGTATCCCATATGCGAAGTACCCTCATAGGCCAGGCGATTGTTAATTTATATCGCTTTTCCGGCTGGAGAGTGGTTGGCGATAATCACCTGGGTGATTGGGGAACACAGTTTGGAATGATAATTGCAGCGATTGAAGAGAAGAGCCTTAATGTATCGGACCTGACAGTGGATGATTTGGAGAAAATTTATGTCGATTTTAATCAGAGAAATGAAGCAGAACCGGATTTGCAAGAGAAAGCGCGGGAAGCATTTGTTAGATTGGAAAAAGGAGAAGAAAGGGCCCGAGAAATTTGGCAACAAGCGGTAGCTATATCAAGAAAAGAGTTTGATAAGCTTTATGACGAATTGGGAGTAAAAATAGAAAAGACGTACGGAGAAAGTTTTTATGAGGATAAAATGGCTAGGGTAATTGAGGAGGCGCGATCCAAGGGGTTAGTTCGAGAAAGCGAAGGAGCTTTAATTATGGAATTTGATGGATTGCCACCAGCAATGCTGGTTAAGTCTAATGGAACGACAACATACTTCACGCGAGATTTGGCGACAGTGTGGTTTAGGCTGTTTGGAGATGATCCGGAGATGAAGGCTGATAAATATGTTTACGAAGTAGGTTCGGGACAGGCGCTTCATTTTCAACAGCTTTTTGCGGCGGTAGTCCGTTTAGGTTGGGCAAGTGGAGATAGATTTGTTCATGTTGCCCATGGTTGGATGAGACTCCCCGAAGGAAAGATGAGTACCAGAAAAGGAAATTTAGTAAGTTTTGAGGAGCTTTTAAGTCAAGCCAAGAATAAAGCAGTAGGGTTAGCGGATGGAGAAATAGAAGTGGGGAGAAAGGTGGGAGTGGGAGCAATAATAATAAATGAACTAAAGCACGCACCAGAAACAGACTATGTATTTCGTTTAGAAGAAGCGATGAGTATGGAGGGAGATTCTGGGCCATATTTGCAATATGCTTTTGTGAGAGCGCAATCAGTGTTAGAAAAGGCAAATGTGACAATTAACGATTTGCGAAGTATGACTTATGAATTAGGGGAAAATGAAAGCCGGATTGTCCACTGGATATATCGATTCCCGGAGGTAGTAGAAGTAGCAGCGAGGAGTTTTTCTCCTAATTTAGTCTGTTCTTATCTTTTTGAATTAGCCAGTCGGTTTAACACCTTTTATAATCAGGAGAAGATTATAGGAAGTGAGAAAGAAAAGGAAAGATTGGTGTTGACCGGAGCGGTGGCGGTGGTAATTGAGAATGGTTTGAGACTTTTAGGAGTGGATGTAGTGGAGAGGATGTAAAGAATATTTAGTTTCAGCTGAGTTTGAAAAATGGTAAGATTGAAAAACGATGAATACTTGTGAAGGTTGTTCAAGGAATTGTTGCAGAGATTTTAAGGTAGCGATGGAAGTGCATGGTCCTACGGAATGGAAAAATATTTTGGGAGTTAACGAATGCTTTCATAAAACGGGTACGGATATAGTATTAATTAGAGGGAAAGAGCGGGTGGTTGGAGTCTATAATTGTCACAATTTTGATGAGCAGAGTGGTAGGTGTTTGGATTATGATAATCGTCCTGATATCTGCCGTGAGGCTGGAGTGAAGTTCCCTCCCCACAGAGATTGTTTACTTTTTAATAACGGAGAAAAAAATGATTAGTGATAAAGAAACAGTTTTGGTGATTTACGGAGGGGTAAGTCCTGAGCATGAAGTAGCGATAGTGACAGCCCTTCAGGTGATGAATGCTTTGGCGGAAGGAGGTTTTAAGGTCAGACCTTTATATATAAGTAAAATAGGTCATTGGTTTTTGGGAGATAAACGCTATTTGAAACCAGAAATATATAAGGATTTATCTAAAGTTGAAGGAATGGGTAAAAGATTAGTCTATTCTCCTGATGGTGATATAGGTTTATTGAGTAAGAGTTGGTTGGGTTTTTCACCAGAAGTAGGGTCAATAGATGTTGTTTTCCCGGTAATACATGGTCGTGGTGGAGAAGATGGGACGATTCAGGGTTTATTGGAGCTTTCGGGGGTGCCTTATGTGGGGTGTGGTGTGACGGCAAGTGCGATTAAAATCGATAAATATATTGCTAAAAGATTAGCAGAATCGGTAGGGATTAAAACGACTAAAGATAAATTAGTGTCGAAGGGTGAGGAAATTGACCAATTACCATTTAAATTTCCGGTATATGTCAAACCAGTTGGTTTAGGGTCAAGTATTGGGCTTGCTAGGGTTGACGAGCAAAAAAATTTAAAAAGTGCCTTGGAGGTGGCGTTTTGTTATGACAATCGAGTGATGATAGAGGAGGCAATTGAGACGCCGAAGGAAGTTAATATATCAATAATGGGTAATGGTCCCAAGTATGAAGTTTCAGTAACAGAAAGACCAGTATCTAGTGGAAAGATGTTGTCGTTTGAGGATAAATATATACGAGATGATGGGGGGAAAAATACGGGAATGGCGGGAGCAAATCGGATAATTCCGGCTGATATAGGGATAAAAATGATTAGGGAGATTGAAGATAATGCACGAAAATTTTTTCGATTAATTGGAGGGAAAGGAATGGCGAGAATTGATTTTATGATTGATAAAGATGGGAAAATATATTTTAATGAAATAAACACTTTGCCAGGGTCACTGGCGTTTTATTTGTGGGAGAAAAAGGGGGTTATCTTTTCAGAGTTAGTAGAAAAGCTGGTGAATTTGGCAATTGAAAACTGGAAAGCCAAAAAGGAATTGATTACGTCTTTTGAAAATAATATCTTAAGTGGATTGGCCAATGGTGGTCTTAAGGGTAAGAAATTTTAGGAAATATTAAAAATTGTCAGGTAGATCGTTCTCAAGGAGGATCCAAGTGTGTGTTTGGGCCAAGTGATTGATTGTTGGCCAAAGTGAACTATGGTTATCAAGATAGTTAATTGCGGGTTTTAGTTTATGATTACTTTCGATACCTTTTTCAATGGCGGTGGTTCGTTCGGATTTGCCGACTAAGATTATAGTATCGAAAACTGGTGCGATTAGTGTGCCTAGAGATTGATGAATATTTGTAGTTTCTTTTCCTAGTTCGATAATACCGGGAGTTATCAAAGCCTTTTTACCTTTGAGTCGACTGAGATCATTGATAATGTTAATAAAACCTTGTTGGTTGCTGGAATAAGCATCGTCGATTAAAGTAGCTTTACCAATTTTTTTTAATTCTAGACGATGAGGTGAAGAAGTAATTAAATTAACAGCTGTTTTTATCGTTGAGATATCCATACCTAAAATTAAGGACATACTAATTGCGGCAGTGAGATTTTCTAGATTGCTTGAACCAAAGACAGATGAACGAAATTGATATTTTTGATTTTGATATTTTAGAGTGAAAGATAAGCCGTTATTAGAAAGAATATGTTTTTCAACGTAGAAGTCAGTTTCAGGGTGAGTGAGAGAATAGGTTTTTGCCTTATGATAATGGGAGTTTTGAAGATATTGTCGGATTAGGTTATTGTCGAAGTTAAGTAGGGCATTTTCTGGTTTGACAGCATCAATTAGTTCAAATTTTGCTAAAGTAGTATTTTTAAGTGATTTAAAGCGTTCTATATGTTGAGTACCGATGGCAGTGAGGATGGCATATTGGGGTGGAATTGTATCAGTAAGTTCTTTTATCTCGCCTCTTTTATAAGCACCATATTCGCAAATAAAGTATTGAAGTTGTCGATGGAGTTCTAGATTGATAGTTTTGGCGATACCAAAGAGGGTGTTGTAACTTTCAGGAGTTTTTAGGGTTTTGTGGTTTGAGCTAAGAATAAAGTGTAAAAAATCTTTGGTGCTGGTTTTGCCGTAAGAGCCGGTGATGCCGATAACCGTAAGATGTGGATGATTAATGATTTTTGAGTGAACAATTTTTTTGGTGTAAGCGCGGCGGATGATTTCGTAAGGTTTAATGAGAAGAAGAGAGATAAAAAGCAGAGGGAAAGATTCGGTTAAAAGGAGGATAAACAAAATAAATAATGAATGGTGTTTGATTGAAGAGATTAGAATGGCAAAATATAGGACAAAAGATATTATGAGGAGGAGTTTGGTTTTAGGAGTGTAAACTAAGGGTTTTTTTTGACTGACACGAAAGGTAAAAGGGTGTTTAAGCCACCAGGAGATGAAGCGCCTAAGAGAGTAATCTTCGAGTTGAAAAATATGAAGATGGGTTTTTAGGGGATTAACCATTTTATATTTAGTGGTGGGTGGTAAGAAAACAATTAATAATTTTGACTAATTTATCAATGTGTGAGAGGTGGGGAGAGTGACCAGCGCCGTAAATAACTTCAAGATTGGAAGAAGAGATAGTTTCAGTCAAAAACTTACCCTGATAAGGAATTTCATGATCCTCACTGCCCCAAATAATTAAGGTGTGTGTTTTTATCAGATGGAGTTTGTCCTTGAGATCGTATTTGACGATTTTTTTGAGTAAGTTTTTCTGATACGGGTTTGAATTATGGTAATCAGTTGGCGTCAAAAGAGATAAAAGTTTTTGAGTGATTTTTGAAGGAAAAATTTTGGTGATAGGTTGGCTGATTTTGGTGAGTGAAATCTGAATTTTAGTTTTGAAACTTTGTTCTCGAATAACTGCGGGGGAGATTAGAATTAGTCGATTAATACACTTGGGGTATTTTATGACAAAATCGGCGGCAATTTGACCACCAAATGAATGGCCAAGGAGAAACGGTTGGTTAAGATTAAGTTTGTCAATAAAATCTTTGAGAAACTGGGAATATTCGGGGACATTGGGGTTGTTTTTGAGGGGTTGAGAATTACCGAATCCTGGTAGGTCAATAATAATTATTTGGATTGATTGGTCGATTTTTTTGGATATATCCAACCAATGGTAGCTGTTTTGTCCCCAACCCGGAAGAATGATTAAGGTTTTTTTACCTTGAGGATTTATCCTTAGATAATTAGTGAAAATTCCATTAATAACAACGGGCATAGCGATATTATAGCTGGGGTAGGAGTTGGGATGGAAGTTATTAAGAAATTTAAAACTTTTAGGAGTGGATGTAGTGGAGAGGATGTAAGGGTGTGGTAAAATGTGAGACTTATGGGACAGGAAAAAGAAAAGCCAGTTGTAGTTGAAGGTGAAGAGAGATTGCGGCTGACGAGGGTGTTGATAGTTGATGACAGCGATTCTGTTTTAGAACCAACCTGTCTCTATTTAGAATGGGCGTTAAAGGATTATCCGATATTATCGGCACAGAATGGTGAACAAGCTTTGAAAGTTTTAAGGGAGATTGTTACCCCTTTAAGTGAGCAGGGGGTGTTGGTGTTGACCGATTTAGAAATGCCAGTAATGGGAGGTAAGGAATTAATTGAGATAGTGAGAGGAGATGAGGATTTAAGGTCAAGAGTTAAGTTTATGGTTTGGTCAGGGAGTCTGGAGAAATTGAGAGAGATTGAAAAGGCGTATCCGGAAATACCCCGATATCTTAAGCCGATGACGGGGAGACAAATTTTGAGTGAACTTAAAGAAATATTGGGACAAGAGAGGTAGGGTTTAACTTCTGGAAATTGGGTTTGGATTGGAATTTGACTGTAGAGAGAAGATATAGTAGGATTTTGGTAGTTAGTGGTCCTATAGGCGTGGAATATCACGGTTATAGGGAAACGATGCTTAATATAAATAGCAGAGGCACTAGGGACAGGGTGGGTGAATTTTCTAAAACAGAAGGAGGGTTGCTAGCGGCGTTTTTACAAACGGCTGATTTTTG
>Ga0172375_10003950_pt1 | contig 22267 bp, 17 predicted proteins | sample LakKiv1m_FD_114537 | JGI IMG/M metagenome (GOLD analysis project Ga0172375, IMG submission 114537) | Freshwater microbial communities from Kabuno Bay, South-Kivu, Congo - kab_092012_11.1m | ecosystem: Environmental > Aquatic > Freshwater > Lake | place: Democratic Republic of the Congo... | reverse complement strand
TTTTGAATATCTTTGAATTTCATCCAAGGATTATCTATTGAATTAAATAATTTTGCTGATTAATTTAAGATCAAATAAATTGTACGTTTTTTGATTTATGACGGAAGTCTAATATTTCTTCATTCATAATTTTATTTTTCTACTCTGTTTAAGTGGATCATGCACGATGCTGTCCATGTATATAACTTATAGCCATCCACACCCTTAAAAAGCGCTAGAGGCTGTACACTCACAGTGGATTTTCACAGCCATCGCGGCCAGCAGCAGCACTAAAATATATCCTAAGCCCGTGACTCTATGATCGTTAAGGATACACCTTGCATCTACCGATACTGCCCCATGATGGTGTTGGGGCAGTATTAAGCTTTGACTTAAAACCGGTGCAATAAGCTTTGACTTAAAACAGGTGCAAGAAGTTGAGCTGTTGTTTATAGTTTTTCAGCCAACGCCTGCTGATGCGCCTGGGTAATGTCCTGCATTTGCTGATTCAGCTTGAGCATGTCCTGATAGGCCTGATTAAACTGTTTCAGGCCTGCGTCTTCATAGAACATAAACAGATTGTTTTTCATTTCCCAGCGATTATTTTTTAGAATTCCAAGCAGCACATAAGCCTGACTCAGGCTCTGTTTTTCCAGCTCAAACAGCACTGTGCCTTCATCATTCTGGCGGCTTTCCAGCAGAGATTCACTTAACTGACGGCGTAGATGCGATTTAATCGGTAATTCTTCAATTTGGGCCAGCGCCTGAGCTTCATGTTCAGTCAGATGCTCCTGATACAGCTCCATCATGGCTTTGACCTGTGACAGCATCGCTTCAGTTTCGGCATAGTCCTGTTTTTTATCTTCATTCAGGCGTTTAATATCCAGAAACTGATCCCATTGCAGCGCTTTCAGCTCACGTAAATAGCTGTTACGCGCTTCGGCACTTTGCACCAGATGACTAATCACAAATTCTGCCATCAGGGCATAATCACCACTTAAACGCGGATCGGACGGATCAACCTGAATCGGGGTCGACCAATCCTGCGCCTGTACATAAATCTGCTCGGCCTTGTCATACAGCACATTCTGATATTCATGTAATTGGGTCAGTTCTTTTTGTTGTGCCTGATATTGATAAAACATCAATCCAAACACGGCACAGGTCACGAGGACGATGATCCACACTATACGTCGCATATCCTGTCCTCTTGTTGTATTTCTCGTTATCATAACGCTTTGTTGTTGTATCGCCTGTTTTTTAGACAAAATTATTCAACAAAGCACACAAAAGATCAAACAATAAAAATGACTTAAGTGATTTATTTTATTCAGCTAATTTTTTATCGTTTAGCTCATTTTCAAAAAATATAAAGTGATGAGGATAAAAAATACGGTTTGCTGGCGGCAAAGTACCCATCTCGGCTTTAATTCAGGCAAATCATCCCCATCAATAGTTGAAAACAAGGCAAAGAGAATATTCATGCGTGTAGATATCTGGTCCGATGTGGTCTGCCCTTTCTGCTATATCGGCAAAAAACGTCTTGAAGCCGCGTCAGCACAGGTCGGCGTAGAACTTGAGGTGCACTGGCACAGCTTCCAGCTTGACCCGGACGCACCGGAACGTCAGGAAATTTCCAACTCTGAACGTCTGGCACAAAAATATGGCCGTACCCTGGCGGAAGTAGAAGACATGCAGCGCAATATTGCCAGCATGGCTGCTGAAGAAGGTATCCAGTTTAACTGGGAACAGGCCAATTCCGGCAATACCTTGAATGCCCACCGTCTGATTCATCTGGCGCAAAGCAAAGGCTTGGGCAATGAAGCCAAGGAAGCCTTTTTCTACAGCTATATGACCCAAGGCCTGGCCATTGGCGAACGCGAAACGCTGGAAGATGTCGCTGCACGTATCGGTTTAAACCCGGTGGAAGTGGATGATGTGCTCGATTCCGATGCCTATGCCGATTTTGTGAAATTTGATCAGGATGTAGCACGTGATCAGCTTAAAGTGACGGGCGTCCCATTTTTTGTATTTGACCAGCGCGTCGCTTTAGCCGGTGCACAGCCACGGGAAGTGTTTGAACAGGTGCTGAAAAAAGCTTTGGAAACACCTACAGACAACGGCGCGCAATGTCAGGATGACCAGTGCGATGTACCGGAACAATAAGCAGTTGCATCTTTAAGCATCGCTGCCATAAAAAAATCCCCTTACGGGGATTTTTTCTATGTACTTTATTCCACTAGGAAACTGATTTTTAAATTGACCCGATACTCGGTAATCTTATTGTCCTTAATCACCACTTTCTGTTCATTAATCCAGGCACCCTGCAGGTTTTTGACTGTTTCACCGACTTTGGCAATGCCACTTTGAATGGCATCTTCAAAACTTTTATTACTGCTGGCATTCACTTCTACTACTTTTGCAATCGCCATGATTGATCCCTCAGTGTTGGTATAAACGTTCATCTTAGAATAAAAAATAGACAATAAAAGAGCGCTTAACCATACCGCGTCAAAAACTTACATCTCTATACAGATCAAGGGATTTGTACAGAGATGACGCGTGGATGGGGCAAAAAATCTGGAGATGTTTTAGCCTTAAAACAGGATGATCTCGTTTTTGCAAAAATCATGGTTAATATAAAACTTGTAGCTAAATGATTAGAGCAATTATTCTAATTTATTGTTTTTAAATGTTATTTTTTAACAAAAAGTGCAAAACTTGCCGATATGATCATTTTCTCTCAATCACAACGCGCTATCATAGCTGTTGTTTGAATACACTCTCCCACGATGACTTTTCTCCCAAGTCATCCTTTTTTGTGAAGGTAAGATTGATGAACATTTTAAAAGCGCTTGGCCTGTTTATGGTCACCCTGTATGCAGCCAATGTATCAGCAGAAATGGTTTATATACCAAGCTTCCCGACTGAAAAAGCCCACACTGAAACCGTGAGCAATGATCAGCCAGCAAGCGCTGAACAGAACAAAGAAGCTTAAGTACTTCTTTAAATACAAGCAGACTTCAGGTCTGCTTTTTTTATTGCGGTTTGGGACCATTCTGCAGCTGACACCTGATCCAACCAGACAACTCCAGACTGACATTTTTTGTCAATTCGGCAGCATGATCTGTTTATTCTCTGATTTAACTGAAATTTATCTAAAAAATTTTTTAATATTTCTTATATTGAAATCCCAATTTCTGTCATAAATGCCTAAAAATCCACAAAAGCTGACATTTTTTTTCATGTAATTTTTAGTGAAATACCTATAATCAAAGTGATCCAAAACAATTATTTAAGTACAGGTTGATGAGAGAGCAATGCACGAACTTCAAGCCCTGATTCAGAGAAAAACTTCTCCACAAGACATTAATGTAGAAAATCTGGTGGCGCTGGCGGAACATTATTCACAGCCGCATTCTGCCGAATACAAATTGGTTGAACTGGCCCTGAATATTGTCCTGGCCAGTTATCTGGAAAAAGCACAACAACTGGTTTAAGTTTCCACCATGAATACTTTAGAAAAATCCCGGCTGATTAAAGAACTGCATGACCTGACGGGCGCGCTGGAGCGCCGTTCCTTGAGTCTGTATGAAACCGCCAAGGCCCAAAGCCGGATTAAAAGTATTTTTGTTGAATGCGACCAGCCGCTGTTTAAAAAGCAGATTCTGGCCTATAAGGCGCAGGTGCAGCCGGAACGCTCTGCCGAAGAATTTGCGCGCGACACCATTTATGCGCGTTCTTTTCGGGGCGTGTTTCAGCAGGTCGAGGCGCTAGAACAGGCCTTATATGCCCAGCCCGATTCAGGTTGGGCTATCTTGTATCAGCCCGCCTCTGGCTGGCAAATCTGGCTGATTCCGGCAGCGGCACGTACTGCCCTGCTCAGTGACTGGGGCAATCTGGAACAGGTCTATCGCTGGATGTTGCAACAGCAGCATCAGTACCGCAGTCTGCATACCGATCTGGAATTACTCAACCAGCAAAACTATGCCGCAACGCAGGCCTTTCAGAATACCGTCACAGCACGTTCATCTGTAACGATAGAACCTAAAGAAGCAGCTCAGCAGCTCAAGCATACCAAAGCCGCACCTGTTCAGCCTGAACAGCAAGCAGATTCCGTACCCGAAGCAGAGTCTAGCGCCCGTCATCTGCTGCTCAATCAGCTCAGCTGCCCGATTTCCGAATTACCCCTGGATCATCTGCCGGCGGAAAAACTGTACCGGGTATTTTTACCGGCCCGGCCTGAAGTGATGCAGTATGCCGATGTACTGGTTCATGATGCAGAGCAAGCGGCTCTGCTCAAACGCCCCGGTTATGTGGCCGAGCAGATCAATGCCCAAGGTCGTTTTATTAAATATCTGGTCTTGTTTGGCGCCTTGGATGCCATGCAGGCCACCCGTTTTGCCCATGCCTTTAGCCAGCAGCATGAACATGAAATTGCCGCAATCCGTGAAATAGACAGCGCTGTACTGGAAAGCCAGCTGTTTGCGCTGGACAGCCTGTTTCAGTGCTATCAACATGCCGAGCAGATGATCTGGCACAAAGAAGATTATTATCCGTTTATTCCTTTGCACCTGATTCATACCCAGAAATTTATCCAGTTTGAGGAAACAGCAGCCACGCTGGGCACCCCGCTGATTTTATTAAAAGAGCGACAAAAAATTCGCCTGATTCATGGCCAGCAGCGTTTACAACTGACGCGTACCGAACAGGCCTATCCCTATATTCTGCTCGATCGTCAGCAGGGCGTGAGCTGGCAGATCATTCAAAAAGTCCTGAATCACCTGCCTGCGCAGGTCGACCCTTTACGTCTGGTTCAGGCCATTCAACAGCTCACCGCCAGTTAATGTTTATGTTTTTGTAGCTGCATCTTGCTTTTCGTCTGAAGATTTTCAACACTAGCAAAAAGAGCTTAAAGATCAGTAAATAATGCCAAGAAAAGTACATTTTATAGCGCCATCATTATTATTATTTTGCCTGTTAGGCAGTGGATATACGGTTGCAGACAACAATACCGACCTGGACGCAGAACAGCAGACCGCACCACCAGGTTATGAGGTGCCGCTGGTACCCGAAACTGAGGCGGGTAATGGTTTTTTCTATACCCTGCCGCGCCTGATTGATGCCACCCCAACCATTTTGCCGGAACAGTCGAATGAACCGATTGTGCAGCCCACGCATGAAACCGAAGAACAAAGCTGGGTAGACCGGCGCCAGAAACAGATTCGCCACTGGGCAGACAATACCGCACATAAAATTGATAACTGGTTTGGAGAAACCAGCCCGGAGGAACCGGCCTCTGCGACCTTGCGTATTCTGGTCGACAGTCGCTGGAACAAATATGATGACTACGATATTAAACCGCGGGTACGTGGCCGGATTAAACTGCCGACGCTGGAACGCAAATTAAGTCTGGTCTTTGGTGATGACTCGCTGGATAACGAACTGCAAAACAGTGTTGCCATTACCAATGAAAACCCCAGCAACAGCCCGGATAAAACCCTGGATGGCCGACGGGCACGTGAAGACAACAGCTCGCTGGCCTTACGCTGGTCTGACTTCACTGAACGCTTACCCTTTGAAACTGATGCCGACCTCGGGGTGCGTTCCGGCGATGATATTTATGCCCGTTTAAAAATTGCCAAGGACTGGGAACTGGTCAATGATTTTTCCTTTCATGCCGAGCAGATTTACCGTTACGGCCTCGACAGTGAAAACTATTTAAGAACCAACCTGGAACTTATTCATGCCCGGCCTGATCATCCGTTTTTAAGCAACCAGTTTAGCCTGACCTATGCCGATGAACAGGATGATGACCTCAGATGGGACAACTACAGCTTTAGACAGCACCAATTCTTCCACGGCAACCGTTTTAACTACGGACTCTACACCGGCGGTTATTATCATAATGATGATTTACGCCTGAACAGCTGGGGGCCATTTGTGTCCTGGCGTCAGCCGTTCTTGCGCGAATGGTTTTTTGTGCAGGGCGACCTGAATTACTATAATGATGACCGTGAAGACCGCAGCCATTTCCCGAGTGTCTTGCTGCGTTTAGAAGCCCTGTTCTAAAGCCGTCAACAATATAATCGTGCATTAAAAAACCTCCCGCAGGAGGTTTTTTAATGGGCTTATTTCAATAATAAGCTGTTGATGCGTTTCAGGTACTCTGCCGGATTCTCTGGTAGCCCCCCTTCTGCAATCAGGGCCTGATCGAAAATCACATTGGCCAGATCATCAAACTGGGCCGAACCTTGCAGTTTTTGCACCAGCGGATGCTGCGGGTTAATTTCCAGAATCGGTTTCATTTCAGGTACCGGCTGACCGGCATCTTTCAGCATGCGGATCAGCTGTGGCGACAATTCCCCGTCAGCGGTAACCAGACAGGCTGGAGAATCAACCAGTCGTGTGGTCACACGCACTTCTTTGGTTTTGTCTTTCAGCGATTCAGACAGCTGCTCCACCACTGGCTTAAACTGCTCTGCCGCCTGTTCCAGTGCCTTCTTCTCTTCGGCATCTTGCAGATCACCCAAATCGACCGCACCTTTAGACACGTTTTGCAGCGGTGTACCATCAAACTCATGTACGAAGTTCATGGCCCATTCATCAACACGTTCAGTCATCAGCAGGACTTCAATGCCTTTTTTCTTGAACAGCTCCAGCTGCGGCGAGTTCTTGGCCGCGGTCAGGCTATCTGCGGTTACATAGTAAATGGCTTTCTGGCCATCCTGCATCCGCGCTTTGTAATCTGCCAGTGAAGTGCTGACCTCATCCTGAGTGGAGGTCGCATAACGTAATAATTTCAGAATACGCTCACGGTTACCAAAGTCTTCGCCCAGGCCTTCTTTTAGGACCGAACCAAATTCACGATAGAAAGTCTTGAAGTTGTTCTGGTCTTTTTCATCTTCAGATTTGGCCAGACCATCCAGCATGGTCAGCACACGGCGTGCGTTACCTTCACGGATAGTTTTCACGTCGCGGCTTTCCTGTAGCAGTTCACGGCTGACGTTCAGTGGTAAATCGGCGCTATCCACCACACCCTGTACAAAACGCAAATAGTTTGGAATCAGGTTATCGGCATCATCCATAATAAACACGCGTTTGACATACAGCTTGATGCCGGCTTTGGCTTCGCGGGTAAAAATATCATGTGGTGCTTTTGGCGGAATATACAGCAACTGGGTATATTCGGTGCTGCCTTCGACACGGTTATGCGACCAGGCCAGTGGTGCATCAAAGTCATGGCTCAGGTTTTTATAAAACTCGATATACTGTTCTTCGCTAATCTCGTTTTTACTGCGGGTCCATAAAGCACTGGCCGAGTTAATCGCTTCCCATTCATCAGTTTTCACATACTGGCCGCCTTTTGGCTGTTCACCTTCTGCTACTTCCTCTTCCTGCCAGACTTCTTTTTGCATTTGAATGGGCAGGCTGATGTGATCAGAATATTTATTGATAATCTGCTTCACTTTATAGCTTTGCAGATAGTCCAGCGCATCTTCACATAAATGCAGGATGATGTCGGTGCCACGACCTTCCTTGTTGATTTGCTCGACTTCAAATTCACCGGTGCCACCGCTGATCCAGCGTACACCTTCCGATGCGTCCAGACCGGCACGGCGCGATTCCACAGTAATTTTATCGGCCACAATAAAGCCGGAGTAGAAACCCACCCCAAACTGGCCAATCAGCTGAGCATCGGCTTTTTGATCACCGGTCAGCTTGGACATAAAGTCTTTGGTGCCGGATTTGGCAATGGTGCCCAGGTTATCAATCGCTTCCTGCTGGCTTAAACCAATACCGTTATCGGAAATGGTCAGGGTATTGTTCTCGGCATCCAGACGTACACGTACGCGCAGGTCCGGATCATTTTCATAATATTCAGGATGGTTGATGCCTTCAAAACGCAATTTATCGCAGGCATCAGAGGCGTTAGAAATCAGTTCACGCAGAAAAATTTCAGGGTTGGAATAAAGAGAATGCGTCACCAAATGTAAAAGCTGAGCCACTTCAGCCTGGAAACTGTGTTTTTGTGCGCTTTGTTCGCTCATTCATCACTCCTTAAATTGACAGCATTGTTGTATTGGAATGCCTTATGAATTGGAGTGAGGTGATGATTTTTCAATAGGAAAACAAAAAAATATTAAAATGGGCCCTGCTGATAGACCCGCTGCATATACTGCTCCAGCTTTTGCTGACGCATCTGGTAAACCTGGGTCAGACATTCAACCGACTGGCCACAGCGGTCACGCAACGCCAGCCAGCGTACCTGTTCATCCCGTATGGCCGAACGTGTCCCCATCGGCACCAGACGGTTAATAATTTTATAGGTGGTGACCATCTTCACATCGGCATCATTAACACTGCGATGTTCACAAATGGCATGTTCGGTTGGGGTTTGGGCACGTTCACAATTAAAGCTGGCTGCAGCGGCAGGCAGACTGATCAAACTGGCGAAGACCAAGGCAAAGGTTGTATTTCTATTCATATTTGATCTTCTCACTTTTTTCATTTCTTTCATTTCATTCACTACAAATTAAATGAAAACGAATACTTAACTCAATATTCTGATTTTGTTCTATTGTTATCATTTTGCAATAAAAAGGCCCCATCACCCGGATGGGGCTACGCTGAATTTTATTATTGGTACTTTTTTATAATTAGAATTTGTAGCTATAACCGATGGTGTATACCATTGGATCGATATCTAAATCGAAGCTTTGTAGACCTTCAATTTGAACTTCTGGGCTAAGCTGCGCATAACGTGCATCAAAGAATACGCCCCAGTTTTTGGCATCTGCAGGCTGGAAGTTAAAACCAATCTGGCCGGCAAAACCAAAATCTTCTTTTACTTTAATATCAGTATCAGCTAAGGCATTTTTACCACGCTCATCCCAAGCCACAAATGCGGTACCACCGACACCAATGTACGGTGTAAAACCGGTATTGTTTTTAAAATGGTATTTTGCCGTCAGCGTTGGTGGTAAATGTTTAATACGTACCACATCTGTACCGGCTAACTGAACATCATGGTTAATTGGTGCAGCTAAAAGCAGTTCTGTCGAAATATTGTCATTAAAGAAATATTCAACTGACGGGGTAAATGCATATTCATGATCAGCTTCAACAACACCTAACGCAGTCTGAGTATCCTGAGTAGGTGCTACAACCGAACCACCCAGCTTGACTTGCCATTGACCTGCCATCGCAGAAGCAGAAAGACCCATTAATGCAACGAGTGTAATTTGCTTTAACATTTTAATACCCCACTGGAAGATTATTTATTCAAAAATTAAACATTAATTAATAATAAACACGTTAGAAATTAATATGCAATACCTGCTCTATATAATAATTTTATATTATTTTCAAACTATTGATTATTAAATCAATTTATTTTAACCAACCATACAACTTGGTTTTAAATACCAACCTGTTTTATCAAGATTAAATAATAATATTCAGATTAAAATACTCAGGTTTATTTTAAACTTTTTATAATATATATTTTAAATACATCTATTATTATATTATCAGAATGATTATAAGGTTTATTATAAATACATCTATTATTCAAAAAAAATCCCGGGATTTTATTCCCGGGATGTTTCAGGTTAAAGCACCATGGCGGCAATCCAACCAAAAATCATCAGCGGGATATTAAAGTGAATAAAGGTCGGTACCACACTGTCTTTCATATGGTCATGCTGACCATCCATATTCAGACCAGAAGTTGGCCCCAAAGTCGAATCCGAAGCAGGTGAACCGGCATCGCCCAGCGCAGCCGCAGTACCAATAATGGCAATGGTCGCAGCCGGACTAAAACCAAACTGCAAGCATAACGGCACATAAATAATTGCCAGAATGGGCACAGTCGAGAATGATGAACCAATGCCTAGGGTAATCAGCAGGCCAATTAACAGCATCCAGAACGCAGCCAGACCTTGACTGTCCCCAATCCATTGCACCGAAGCTTCAACCAGCGTCGGTACCTGTTTGGTGGCTTCAATCACCGAAGCAAAGCCTTGCGCAGCAATCATAATAAAGCCGACCAGTGCCATCATCCGCATACCGGTAATAATGACATCGTCCGCTTCTTTCCACTTAAAGATCCCGGCACAGCTCAGAATCGCTACACCAACCAGACCAGCCAGAATCATCGAATCTGAATACAGCTGCACGCCAAGAGTCACCAGAATCGCAATGACTGCCATCCAGATGGTGAACGTCGCCACTTCCGGTTGACCTGATTTTTGTGCCACACCCATTTCAGCCGAAATGCTTTGCTGCTCTTCAATATGCACGTCTTTATATTCACGTGGCTTACGGTATGAGAAAAACACCGCGATCAGCAAACCGACAAACATCCCGAATACCGGAATGGCCATCGCTGTTGGAATCTGGTCATAGCTGATCTCAAATCCATACGGCTTGCCAAAGGTATTGATATTATGGCCCAGAATATCATTCAGGAAGATGGCACCAAATCCGACCGGCACCAGCATATAGGTGGCCACCAGACCAAAGGTCAATAAACAGGCCACCAGACGGCGGTCCAGTTTCAGATGGTTAAATACCATCAACAATGGCGGAATCAGCACCGGAATAAAGGCAATATGTACCGGAATCACGTTCTGGGAGAATACCGCGGCAATGGCCACTACTAGGAAAATAAAGTATTTGACCCTGTTTTGCGCTTTCAGATCGGCCTCACCCTTTAAGGTGTGAATCATTTTATAGGCCAATAAATCAGGTAAACCTGAACGCGCCAGAGCCAGTGCAAAAGCACCTAAAATACCGTAGGCCAAAGCAATTTTAGCACCACCGCCCAGGCCATTATTAAACGCCTCTAAAGTACCTTGCAGGCCCAAACCAGCCAGCAAACCACCCGTAACGGCACCAATGACCAGTGCAAAAACAACAGGAACACGTGCCAACGACAGCCCGAACATGACTGCGATGGCGGCAAGAATTGCAAACATAAGAAAAGACGGATCGAGAAAAAACGCTATTTTATCAGAGATTGATCGCTATTTAGCTGCTGTTGTTGCGCTGTCCGATATTTGTCTTGACCTTGCCAGTAACAGTCAAATTAACTACCTGATTTTGAAAATGCAAAATCCCGAAGATGTTGAGCAATGCGCTCCGGCTGGCTTAAAATTGCCCAATGATTGGCCGCAATCTCCACGCGCTGGAAGTCTGTTGCCCAGTTCGGTACTTCATCAATCAGCTCCGGACTGACAAAACGGTCTTCAGTCAGCACCACGGCCTGTACCGGACAAATCGCCACACGCTGACGTGGTTTGAGCAAACGCGGGATAAAATTGGCCCGATACAGGTTGACGCCATATTGACCATCCTGCTGAATATTCGGGTTTAAGGCCAGACCCGGGCTTTGCTCCAGCTGCTGTACCATTTTGCCCCAGCGCTCTGCACTCATGTATTGCCACACCGTCGGTGCCAGTAACGGCAATTGAAATACGGCGATATACCAGGACTTGCCCAGCTGTTTTAAGAATTTAGCCTTACCCTGCTGTAACTGAGCATGCATCCAGAATGCAGCATGGTCCAGACAAGGCCCGGAAATGCTGCTGTAAGAGAGAATCCGCTGGCGAAACCGGGCATCGGTCACCGACTCCCAGGACTGAATTGAACCCCAGTCATGCGCGGCCAAATGAAATGGCCGGTTGGGTAGCACCGCATCTACCACCGTCAATAAATCTTCAGACAGGCGTGCCAGCCGATAATCACGAATATGCTTTGGAATAGAGGACTGACCGGCCCCACGCACATCATAGGTCACAATATAAAAATCCTGAATCAGCTGGGCAATAACAGCTTCCCAAACTTCCTGATTGTCGGGATAACCATGAACCAGTACCAGCGCCGGATTTTCTGGCTTGCCCCAGCTTTTGACATACAGACGCTGCTGGTCTGAGGTATGAATCCACTGCGTATGAGCGTGCATGATGACATCCTGTTCTGTTATGGGTGATTTCTTGTATTGGCTATTTATTGGCAAGCGCAGTCAATCAAATCAATGCCACCTGCCAGTTTCTGTTCTAGTATGCAGATCAGTGCAATAAAAATAATTGACCCTTATGAGCCTTTTAAAAAAACTACAGACAATTCCGACCCTGTCCAAATTCCTGATCAATCGCTATGCCCCCTATCGCGGCGCCGGTATTGCGGTCGAGAAAATGGATCTGGCCAATTATCATATTCGTGTCAAAATGCCACTGACACGTAAAAACCAGAATATTGTCGGGGTACATTTTGGCGGTAGCCTGTATGCCATGGTTGATCCGTTTTATATGCTGCTGTTGATGCATCATCTTGGCTCAAAATATATTGTCTGGGATAAGGCCGCGACCATCCGCTTTTTAGCGCCCGGTCGCAGTATGGTCTATGCCGATATCCGCCTCAATGCCATGGAGGTCGACACCATTCGCGAACTGGCCGAAAATTATGCACCGGTGTATCGCAACTATCACCTGAATATTTTTGATGAAGCCGGCGTACGTATTGCCGAAGTGGAAAAGACGGTATACATCCGCCGTAAAAAGCCGCATGCTGCCAACTAAATAAAAAAGCGCTTATCTTTAAGCGCTTTTTTATGTGAGATCGTCTAAACCAGACTTAGCGGTTCTGCTCAATCGCGGCACCTGCACCACCACCAATCGCACCACCAATCGCTGCACCAGTACTACCACCGAAGATGCTTTTACCTACCGCAGAACCAATTGCACCGCCGACACCACTATAGGTCGCGTTACGGTTGGAACCATCCTGGGTTTTACTACCGACCGCTGCACCGGCACCACCACCAATGGCTGCACCTGCAGTACCGCCGACATTACCACCGACACCACCACCAATTGCACCACCTAAAGCAGCTGCACCAATACGCTGTTCATTTGGAGACATACTTTCACAGCCAGCCAGCATAAAGGTAGATAAGGTGGCGGCTGCCATAACACCGATAACTTTTTTCATGATCGCTCTCCCCTGTTTTGGTCATAACTTTAGCTTATTCGATATTGATGGGTCGAATCTGAGCAATATGTTACCAACTTGGTAACCAATAGAGGATTTATGTAAAAACACCCGCTTTGCAGCAGCAACCCGGCCCATCTAACGCCAAAGTACAGCGCGATACCCTTTTTTCAGACATAAAAAAAGACGCCCGAAGGCGTCTCTTTGTGTCATTTCACCAGCTTAGAATTCCTGGTTAAATGCCTGACTTAAGGCTTGGTCTACATCAGAGAAGTCATTTTGCAGTTCAAATTCTGCAGCTTCTGCTTCCTGACGACGACGCTCTAAGTGGTAAGCCAAACCTGTACCCGCTGGGATCAGACGACCTACAACGACGTTTTCTTTCAGACCACGTAGATCATCTTCTTTACCGGTTACAGCCGCTTCAGTTAACACACGTGTGGTTTCCTGGAACGATGCAGCAGAGATGAACGAATCCGTCGACAGCGATGCTTTGGTAATACCCATCAACTGGCGATCAAACTTCGCTGGGAACTTGTTCTGCGCAAGTACAGCCTGGTTTTCTTGAACCACGCGGATGTAATCCACCTGTTCGCCTTTGATGAAGCTGGTATCACCACCGTCAGTGATTTCAACTTTACGCAGCATTTGACGTACGATAACTTCAATGTGCTTGTCGTTGATTTTTACACCTTGCAGACGGTAAACGTCCTGAACTTCATTCACGATGTAGTTGGTCAACGCCACTTCACCTTTCAGACGTAAGATGTCATGCGGGTTTTGTGGACCATCAGAAATGGTTTCACCACGGTTCACATGCTCGCCTTCGAACACGTTAATGGTACGCCATTTCGGAATCAGCTCTTCGTAAATCTCTGAACCATCATCCGGGGTAATCACCAGACGGTTCTTACCTTTGGTCTCTTTACCGAAGCTCACGATACCGGACACTTCTGCCAAAATCGCATGCTCTTTTGGTTTACGTGCTTCGAACAAGTCAGCAACACGCGGCAGACCACCGGTAATATCACGGGTACGTGAAGATTCTTGTGGTACACGACCAATAACGTCACCCACACCAATGGTTTCGCCATCGCGAACCGAAAGAATGGTGTTTTGTGGCAGGAAGTAGAACTGTTCACCACCATCCACGGTGTCTAACACAACAGCAGGACGTAAATCTTTACCTGACGCAGGACGTGAAGTCACTGGCAAGATTTCAATCGTCGTCATACCGGTTGCATCGTCTGTTTTCGAGGTTACAGTGACGCCATCAGCGATCTGGCTGAAACGTACTTTACCTGCAACTTCGGTTACCAGTGGATGGGTATGCGGATCCCAAGTCGCCACGATACCACCTGCTTCTACCGCTTCGCCATCTTTCAGCAAGATTGACGCACCGTAAGGCAGTTTATAACGCTCGCGCTCACGACCTAAGTCATCTGCAATACCAATTTCACCTGAACGAGAGGTCGATACCAGGTGACCTTTGGCATGTTGTACAGTTTTCACGTTGTGGAAACGTACGGTACCTTTGTTACGTACTTGAACGCTGTTGGCAGCAGAAGTTCGGCTTGCCGCACCACCTACGTGGAAGGTACGCATGGTTAACTGTGTACCTGGCTCACCAATTGATTGTGCCGCCATAACACCCACAGATTCACCTGGGTTCACCAAGTGACCGCGTGCAAGGTCACGACCATAACATTTCGCACACACACCGAAGGTCGATTCACATGATACTACTGAACGTACTTTCACTTCATCGACACCTTGCTCTTCCAGGAAGTTTGCAAGTTTTTCGTCAATTAAGGTGTTACGTGGTAGGATCACTTCATCTGAACCGGCTTTCTTCACGTCTTCAGCAACCACACGACCAAGTACTCGCGTACCCAGGTTCTCGATCACGTCACCGCCCTGAATGAATGGGGTCATGACTAAACCAGCCATGGTGCCACAATCTGGCTCCGTGATCACCAAGTCTTGCGCAACGTCAACCAGACGACGCGTTAGGTAACCCGAGTTCGCAGTTTTCAGTGCAGTATCGGCCAAACCTTTACGCGCACCGTGCGTTGAAATGAAGTACTGAAGTACGGTCAAACCTTCACGGAAGTTCGCCTTAATTGGCGTTTCAATGATCGAGCCATCCGGCTTCGCCATCAGACCACGCATACCTGCAAGCTGACGAATTTGAGCTGCCGAACCACGGGCACCAGAATCCGACATCATGTAGATCGAGTTGAATGATTTTTGCTTCTCGTCTTCACCCTGTTTGTTTTTCACAGTAGTGAAAGACAAGTTGTCCATCATCGCTTTCGCGACCTGGTCATTGGTACGTGCCCAGATATCGACGACTTTGTTATAACGTTCACCAGCAGTGACGAAACCTTGTTCGAACTGTTGTTCGATTTCACGAACTTCAGCTTCTGCCTTATCAATGATCGCCTGTTTGCTTGGTGGAATAACCATATCTTCCATACCAACCGATACACCTGAACGCGTCGCTTGACGGAAGCCCAAGTACATTAATTGGTCAGCAAAGATGACCGTGTCTTTCAGACCCAGTTTACGATAGCAAGAGTTGATTAACTTGGAGATGTTTTTCTTGGTCATCTCAACGTTAATTTGCTCGAAGCTTAAACCTTCTGGCACAACTTCCCAAAGCAGGCAGCGACCTGGTGTCGTATCCACAACAATAGTTTGTTGCTCACGCTCACCGTTGTCATTGATCACAGTTTGGTATACACGCGCTTTTACGCGAGCATGCAAATCAACCTGACCGGTTGCAAGGGCACGGTTAACTTCATGCGTATCCGCGAACACCATGCCTTCACCTTTGGCATTTACCGCATCACGGGTGATGTAGTAAAGACCCAAGACCACGTCCTGAGACGGTACGATGATTGGCTCACCGTTGGCTGGAGACAGAATGTTGTTGGTCGACATCATTAACGCACGCGCTTCTAATTGCGCTTCAAGTGTTAATGGTACGTGTACCGCCATCTGGTCACCGTCGAAGTCGGCGTTAAACGCAGCACAAACGAGCGGATGCAGACGGATCGCTTTACCTTCAATCAGGATCGGTTCAAACGCTTGCAGACCCAAACGGTGAAGGGTTGGCGCACGGTTCAACATCACTGGATGCTGACGGATCACAGATGCAAGAACGTCCCAAACTTCTGGCGTCTCGCGCTCAACCATTTTCTTCGCAGCTTTAATGGTAGTGGCTTGACCAGACGCTTGTAGTTTCGCAAAGATGAACGGCTTGAACAGTTCCAGTGCCATTTTCTTCGGAAGACCACATTGGTGCAAACGTAAAGTAGGACCTACGGTAATCACCGAACGGCCTGAATAGTCAACACGTTTACCCAACAAGTTCTGACGGAAACGACCTTGCTTACCTTTGATCATATCGGCCAAAGATTTCAGCGGACGTTTGTTCGAACCGGTAATTGCACGACCACGACGACCGTTATCAAGCAATGCATCTACAGACTCTTGTAACATACGTTTTTCGTTACGTACGATGATGTCTGGCGCTGCAAGGTCAAGAAGACGCTTCAAACGGTTGTTACGGTTAATCACACGACGGTAAAGGTCGTTCAGGTCAGACGTTGCGAAACGGCCACCTTCAAGCGGAACCAGCGGACGAAGGTCTGGCGGAAGTACTGGCAGTACATTCATTACCATCCATTCTGGCTTGTTGTTCGACTCTTTGAACGCTTCCATCAATTTCAAACGTTTAGACGCTTTTTTCAGTTTCGTCTCAGAGGTTGTTTGTGGAATTTCTTCACGCAGGCGTGAGATTTCGTTTTCAAGATCGATGTCTTTTAACAGGTCCTGAACCGCTTCTGCACCCATTTTCGCTGTGAATTCATCACCGTGCTCTTCCAACGCATTGAAGTAGTCTTCATCGTTCAGAAGCTGGTATTTCTCAAATGGAGTCATACCTGGGTCAGTCACTACATAAGATTCGAAATACAGAACACGTTCGATATCACGTAAGGTCATGTCTAATAACAGACCGATACGGCTCGGTAGTGATTTTAAGAACCAGATGTGTGCTACTGGAGATGCCAGCTCGATGTGACCCATACGCGCACGACGAACTGTTGCAGTTGTTACTTCAACGCCACATTTTTCACAAATGACGCCTTTGTATTTCATACGCTTGTATTTACCACACAAGCACTCGTAATCTTTAACTGGACCAAAGATTTTGGCACAGAACAAACCGTCACGTTCTGGTTTGAAGGTACGGTAGTTAATGGTTTCAGGCTTTTTAACTTCACCGTGAGACCATGACTTAATCATCTCTGGTGACGCAAGACCAATACGGATACGGTCAAATTCAATCGGTGCATGACCTTCTGAATCCGTTTTCTTACGCATGATATCGAGCAAGTCTTTCAATTTTTTTCTCCGTGTGTTGTGGAGATTTTCACTTCACAACTGGGTCACAAATATTGTTTTTTAACTGAATTTTAATCCCCCTTAATCCCCCCTTTTTCAAAGGGGGAAAAGTCCCTCTTTTACAAAGAGGGATTTAGGGAGATTTAATGGAGATTCTTAGTCACCATTTTTCAGTTCAATGTTGATACCTAAAGAACGGATCTCTTTGGTCAATACGTTGAACGATTCAGGCATGCCCGGATCCATATAATGGTTGCCATCTACAATATTCTTATAGATGCGGGTACGGCCTTCAACGTCATCCGATTTCACAGTGAGCATTTCTTGAAGCGTATACGCTGCGCCATATGCTTCAAGTGCCCAGACTTCCATCTCACCGAAACGCTGACCACCGAATTGTGCCTTACCACCCAGCGGCTGCTGTGTTACGAGTGAGTAAGAACCAGTTGAACGCGCATGCATCTTGTCATCAACCAAGTGGTTCAGTTTCAGCATGTACATGTAACCGACAGTAACTGGACGGTCGAAACGCTCACCCGTACGGCCATCATACAATACGGTTTGACCGGTACGTGACAGACCCGCAAGTTCAAGCAAGTCTTTGATCTGACCTTCTTCAGCACCGTCAAATACAGGTGTTGCCAATGGAACACCGGCACGCAGGTTGCCAGAAAGTGCCAAGATTTCATCATCCGTCAGGCTATCAAGATCTTCTTGTTCGCCGCCCACCTTGTTGTAAATCTTGTCTAAGAATTCACGCAGTTCAAGAATGGTGCGCTGTTCTTTCAGCATCTTGTCGATCTGATCACCCAGACCTTTGGCTGCCATACCTAAGTGCGTTTCCAGAATCTGACCCACGTTCATACGCGATGGTACACCAAGCGGGTTCAGTACCACGTCTACTGGTACACCGTTGGCATCGTGTGGCATGTCTTCAACTGGCAGAATGTTGGATACAACACCCTTGTTACCGTGACGACCCGCCATCTTATCACCAGGCTGGATACGACGTTTAACCGCTAGATAAACCTTAACAACTTTCAGTACGCCAGTTGTAAGTTCGTCACCTGTAGACAGTTTGCGTTTCTTCTCAGCGAATTTCTCGTCAATTTCAAAGCTCTTCTCTTTCAGGAAGGTTTGAATTTGCGTTAAACGTTCCGCAATCGCTTCGTCACTTGGCTGGATTTCAAGCAGATCAACCAGTTCAAGACCAGACAGCATATCTTCAGACAGTTTATCACCACGTTTGGTGCCGCCACCGCCATTCGATTCCTGACCTTTTAACAGACGGACAATACGTTCACGTGCTGCTTCTTCGAAGATTTTATATTCTTCTTTCAAGTCTTTACGGTATGCATCAAGCTGTGCTTTCTCAATCGCCAGTGCACGTTCGTCTTTTTCCAGACCATCACGGGTAAAGACCTGAACGTCGATGACTGTACCTTTGGTGCCCGATGGAACACGTAAAGACGAGTCTTTCACATCCGCTGCTTTTTCACCGAAGATGGCACGAAGTAGTTTTTCTTCAGGCGTCAACTGGGTTTCACCTTTTGGCGTAACTTTACCCACCAGGATATCACCGGCAGTCACTTCTGCACCGATGTAAACAATACCTGATTCGTCCAGTTTAGACAGCGCAGCTTCACCGACGTTTGGAATATCAGCCGTGATTTCTTCAGCACCCAGTTTGGTATCACGTGCAACACATGATAATTCCTGGATGTGAATCGACGTTAAACGGTCTTCTTGAAGCACACGCTCAGAAAGCAAGATCGAGTCTTCGTAGTTGTAACCATTCCAGGTCATGAACGCCACGCGCATGTTTTGACCCAGCGCCAGCTCACCGCCATCTGTCGATGGACCATCCGCCAGGATGTCACCACGTGCAACTTTATCACCCAGACGTACCACAACGTTCTGGTTGATACAAGTGTTCTGGTTTGAACGCGTGTATTTGATCAGGTTGTAGATATCTACGCCTGCTTCACCCGCGATCATTTCATCATCATTCACGCGAATTACGATACGTGATGCATCAACAAACTCGATCACACCACCACGGCCTGCAACCACACACACACCGGAGTCACGTGCCACGTTGGCTTCCATACCGGTACCAACCAGCGGTTTGTCCGCGATTAATGTAGGTACCGCCTGACGTTGCATGTTGGAACCCATCAATGCACGGTTGGCGTCATCGTGTTCAAGGAATGGAATCAGCGATGCTGCAACAGAAACCACCTGCTGAGCAGATACGTCCATATGAGTCACTTTTTCAGGTGACATACGTACGAATTCACCGTGGTGACGTACAGAAACGAATTCTTCAGTCAGGTTGCCGTCCTGATCTACAACCGAGTCGGCCTGTGCAATCACAGTACCCACTTCTTCAATCGCAGACAGATATTCAACTTCGTCGGTTACACGACCATCAACCACTTTACGGTAAGGCGTTTCCAGGAAACCAAAGCTGTTGGCTTTCGCGTATACAGACAGCGAGTTGATCAAACCAATGTTTGGACCTTCAGGCGTTTCAATTGGACATACACGACCATAGTGAGTCTGGTGTACGTCACGCACTTCGAAGCCTGCGCGTTCACGGGTCAAACCACCAGGACCAAGCGCCGATACACGACGTTTGTGGGTGATTTCAGACAACGGGTTGTTCTGGTCCATGAACTGAGACAACTGGCTTGAACCAAAGAATTCTTTGATGGCTGCAGCCACTGGCTTCGCATTGATCAGATCTTGCGGAGACAGGTTGTCAGTTTCAGCTTGAGATAGACGCTCTTTGACAGCACGCTCAACACGTACCAGACCGACACGGAACTGGTTCTCAGTCATTTCACCCACTGAACGAACACGACGGTTACCCAAGTGGTCGATATCATCGACTTCACCTTTACCGTTACGGATTTCAACCAATGTTTTCAGTACATCCGTGATGTCTTCGTTCGACAGGATGCCTTCAACTTCGCGCGACTTCTGGTCAGTACCGACCTCATAAGGACGACCCAGACGACGGTTGAACTTCATACGGCCGACTGGTGACAGGTCATAACGCTCAGAAGAGAAGAACAGGTTGTTAAACAGGTTCTCAGCTGCTTCTTTGGTTGGTGGCTCGCCTGGACGCATCACTTTGTAGATTTCAACCAGTGCTTCTTCACGACCTGTAGTCGTATCGGCACGTAGTGTATCTGCAATGAATGAACCGCGGTCGATGTCGTTGGTGAACAGGATGTTGAACTGCTTCACGCCACCTTCAGCCAGTTTCACCATCACTTCATGGCTTAACAGGGTGTTGGCCGGAATCACATCGCCATCTTTCAGCACGATGTCTTCAGCAGTAATACGCTCGTACAGGTATTCATCCGGCACTGACAGTTTGGTCAGACCAGAGGCTTCCATTTGACGAACATGACGTGCATTGATACGCTTACCTTGTTCAACAATGACTTTACCATCGGCATCAGTAATATCGAATTGCGCCATTTCGCCACGCAGACGTTCTGGAATCAAGTCGATCTGATAGCTACCCATATCCAGGTAAACAGGAACTTTTTCGTAGAACAGGTCAAGAATCTGTTCGTTGTTATAGTTCAGGGCACGCAGAACCACAGTCGCTAGTAATTTACGACGACGGTCGATACGTACATAGACTAAATCTTTGGCATCAAATTCAAAGTCTAACCATGAACCACGGTAAGGAATGATACGCGCTGAATACAGCACTTTACCGCTTGAGTGAGTCTTACCTTTGTCATGGTCAAAGAATACGCCTGGTGAACGGTGTAATTGCGATACGATTACACGCTCGGTACCGTTGATCACAAAAGTACCGTTATCCGTCATCAATGGCATTTCGCCCATATAGACTTCTTGTTCACGTACGTCTTTGATTGATTTCGTTTCACGATCTTTCAGGATCAAACGAATTTTAACGCGCATTGGTGCCGCATAAGTTGAGCCGCGAAGAATACATTCGCGCACATCAAACTCTGGTTTACCAAGACTATACTCAACAAATTCTAAAGCAGCATTGCCAGAATAACTTTCTATAGGAAAAACTGAACGAAATGCGGCTTGGAGACCGATATCTTCGCGGTTTTTTGGAGATTTGCCATCTTGCAAGAAAGTACGGTACGAGTCGACTTGAATCGCCAACAGGTACGGTGCTTCCATGACTTGGGGCAATTTACCAAAATTCTTACGGATCCGTTTCTTTTCGGTATATGAGTATGCCATCTGGAGTCCTCGGAAAGTGTAAACCAAGCCCGCCTGCAGAACGGGCTCAGAAGGAATTACGCTGGCCGATATGGCCACCACTCTTTACAAATGCTGCAATTTTTAGTGGTATTAAAACGCTTATCAATATTTTTTAATGAAAAATATTGGTAAACGTTTGTTCATTATGTTTATTTTCAATTTGTATGATTTTTATATCATGCAAACAAAAATCGAGCCGATTATTGTAACGCAAAAAGGCTGATGACCCAAGAGCCATCAGCCAATTTTTGGAGCCGATTATAAAAAAACCGGCTCCCTTAAGAAATTACTTAAGAGTAACTGTAGCACCAGCTTCTTCAAGTTTCTTCTTAAGCTCTTCGCCTTCTTCTTTAGAAACGCCTTCTTTAAGAACTGCAGGAGCGCCTTCAACCATGTCTTTAGCTTCTTTCAAGCCAAGGCCAGTCGCTTCACGAACTGCTTTAATTACAGCAACTTTGTTCGCGCCGAAAGAAGTCAATTCAACATTGAATTCAGTTTGTTCTTCAGCAGAAGCAGCAGCAGGACCAGCAGCAACAGCTACAGCAGCAGCAGATACATTGAATTTCTCTTCGAAAGCAGAGATAAGTTCAACAAGTTCAAGAACAGTTTTTTC
>Ga0172375_10003946_pt1 | contig 22270 bp, 19 predicted proteins | sample LakKiv1m_FD_114537 | JGI IMG/M metagenome (GOLD analysis project Ga0172375, IMG submission 114537) | Freshwater microbial communities from Kabuno Bay, South-Kivu, Congo - kab_092012_11.1m | ecosystem: Environmental > Aquatic > Freshwater > Lake | place: Democratic Republic of the Congo... | reverse complement strand
TGTGGGGATGGATGCATAAGTTTTGATGGAAATCATCAAATACCCTTGCATCTATTATACCACAAAACGCCATATAAAGCCCATGTTTAGCGATATTTTAGTTTATCAACAGACCCTATATAGATGGATTATAATCCAACAATAAAGTGGTTTTTTCTAGCCTGCTTAGCTTCATACATCAATTGATCTGCTTTTTCATTGAATGGTTCAACATTATTGGTTGTGGTCAAGATAAATCATAATGACTAATTGTGCACGATTTGAATCACTTGTGCCAGACAAACTAGACGATGCTTCATTTGTGTTTCTATGCCAAACAAATATACGATCACCAAACTGAGAGTCCAAAAGAACATTTAATGTTCTAAGAAACAACTCGCTATTTTCTCTCGTTAAATCATCATCAAGATTGAATACACCACCGCCAGCTGTAGTGTGACTTGTTCCAAAGCGTATTTGTAAAAACTCTCCCATCATCGAGCCACGCGAGTTGATGCCGTACACTGTGCTTAAACGATTGCCTGCAATAATCTCACCTTGAGAGTTGCGTACAATTTGTCTTAAGCTAGGTGCGGGAAAGTTATCCGCCAAGGTATAAAAACGATATGAAAACACTCCACCAAAAGGTGGTTTTGGCCAATTTCCAGATAAATAGTCACCCAGCAATCGATCACCATAAAGTTCCCAGTTCATATTTGTTGTAAATCATTTGGACTAAAACCCATAACATCACGAAAAGACTCGGGATCTAGGTCTCCTCGATCTAAGCGATAAATCCTTACTGATTGTTCTATATTGGCAAGGGAGGCCTCTAAGGCTCGATACTTTTGTATCAAACCTATGCTTGTTATATGGTGGAGCTGGGGGGAATCGAACCCCCGTCCAAAACAGCCAATCATTTGATTTTCTACATGCTTAGTCTTCCGTGTTTTCTCGTTGCCCGACTGCCGAAAGACAGACTATCTGACAACCAGTCCTGTTCATCTCGCTCATATGCCTAAGACGGCGGCATATTTCACTATCCTGCTAAGCTGTAGTTCCGTCAGGCCCGCAGGCTGGCAAGAGGGAACTCGCTACTTCTTCTTAAGCAGCGTAAGCGTAGTTTGGTGTTGCGGTTATATTTAACCTTGCATTTTTAGATCTGCCGATCGCATGCTTGTCAAACTCGCACTGTCCTGTCGAGTCCAGAACAGCCCCAGTGAATCCGTCTAGCCTTTGTAGTCTTTCATGACCTTGTCCAGGCGACGGAGTGAATCCTCCTCTTTGGCAGTCTCGCGTTTGTCATACAGTTTCTTGCCCTTGCAGAGGGCAAGTTCAACCTTGCAGAGATTGTCTTTGAGGTAGACCTTGGTGGGAACGAGTGTCAATCCTTCCGTTTTCAGCTTCAGCTGCAAACGGATGATGTCACGTTTTTCCATCAATAGCTTTCGTTCCCGTTTTTCCTCGTGGTTGAAGATGTTTCCGAATGCGTATTTGGAGATATGCATGTTGATCAGGAACAGTTCGAAGTTCTTGATCCTGGCGTAGGCTTCATTAATCGCGGCCTTGCCTAGACGGACGGATTTGATCTCCGTTCCCGTCAGTTGGATTCCGCATTCAAACGTGTCGAGGATGAAATAGTCGTGAGCGACTTTTTTGTTGTTCGCGATGACCTTCATGCCTATTCCTCCCGGACGAGCTCAAAGTCGATCTTGCCGGAAACCCTGTCCGCCTTGATGACTTTGACCTTCACCTTCATACCTATATTATACACCTTTCGGGACGAAATTCCAAGATAGATCATCTTTTCCTCGTCGAACTCGATGGCTTCGGTGAAGGTGGAGATATGCACCAGTCCCTCGATCGTGTTCGGCAGTTCGACGAACATGCCGAAACGCATCAGGATGGAAATCACACCTTCGAAGGCTTCGCCTACATGGCGTTCCATGTATTCGGCCTTCTTCATGTCGTCGACTTCCCGTTCGGCGATCATCGCCCGGCGTTCCGTCTTCGACGTCCACAAGGCGATATCGGGCAAGATGGCCTCGAAATGATCGTATGTGGCCTCAGGTGCCGTTTGGAACAGGTAGCTTCTCAGCATCCTGTGCACCATCAGATCGGGATATCTCCGGATCGGAGAGGTGAAATGGGTGTAATCGGTGAAGGCGAGGCCGTAATGGCCGAGGTTTTCCTCGGAATATTTGGCTTTGGCCATCGAGCGTAGCATCAGCATGTTGATGACCTTCTCGTATTCGGTGTTTTCCACATCCAACAGAAGATTCTGCAGATCCCTGGGTTTGATCTTCTTCGGGACCTGGTCGATGTAGCCAAGTTCCTTGGCGAAGCCGAACAGGGATTCCAGTTTGTCCATGTCCGGTTTCTCATGGATCCGGTAGATGAAAGGCAGATGCTTCCTTTCGATATCGGTCGCCACGACCTGGTTCGCCACCAGCATGAACTCCTCGATGATCTTTTCCGATTCGCCTCTGTCCCTGATCAGGACGTCCGAGACCTTGCCTGCTTCATCGAAAAGGATCTTCGGTTCGATCGTCTCGAAGTTGATCGAGCCGATCCTGGTGCGGACATGGAATAGCAGTTTGGCCAACGCTTCCATCAGAAAGAGATTCATGATGACTCCCTTATCGGTGATCTTTTCGGAAGCGGTTTTCGCCAGCACCTTGTTAACTTCCCCGTAGGTGAGTTGCTGGAAGCTTCTGATCACGCTTTCTCTGATCTCGTAGTCGACGACTTCGGCATCATGGTTGATCTCCATGATGCAGGATAGCGCCAGCCGGTCGACGCCGGGATTGAGCGAACAGATGCCATTCGACAGGTTCCTCGGCAGCATCGGGATCACCCGGTCGGCGAGATAGACGCTCGTGCCGCGCAGGAAGGCTTCCTTGTCCAAAGGACTGTCTTCGGTGACATAATGGCTGACATCGGCGATATGGACGCCCAATCTGTAGTTGCCGTTATCGAGTTTCGCGATCGAAATGGCGTCGTCGATATCCTTGGTGTCGTCGCCATCGATCGTGAAAATCAGTTCTTTTCTCAAGTCCAACCGTCCGGAAAGATCCGTGTTATCCACCGTATCAGGCACCTGGCCGGCTGAAGTTTTCACATATTCGGGAAAGTCATAGGGGATACCCATGCGCTTGACGACCTCGATGATCTCGATTCCGGGATCGTCCTTGTGCCCGAAGCTTTCCAGCACTTCGCAGTCGAGGATGTTCGTCCGGCCGTATCTTATGACCTTGGCCACGACATAGTCGTGGTCGACAAGCCCCTTCGGCTTGCCGGTGACCCGGAAGAAGATGCCGGGGACTTCCTGTTTCGGGAAGATGGCGCCCTGGAAGTACTCGCCGACGACTGTGTCCAGTTTCCGTTTCAGGATCCTGACGACCTCGCCCTCGATCCGGTCGGAAGACCGGTAGTTGATGATCCGGACAAGACAGGTGTCGCCATTGAAGGCGCCGCCGGTCCTCGGTGCGGGGATGTAGATATCCGCATCCCTGCCTTCGACCTGGAGGAAGCCGTAACCGGCGGCCTTGAGGTCGATCGTACCCTTGACGAAACCCATCCGGGATGAAAGCGCGTATTTGCCCAACTGGTCCCTGACGATTTCGCCTTCGTTCTCCAGTTCTTCCAAAGCCTTCTTGAAGGCCTTGGGATCCGGGTTCCCGAGCATTTTCGCCAGCATGAAAGAATCCGACGGCCGGTAGTTCTTCTGTCGCAACAATTCCAAAATCTTCGTCTTCATCAAATCATCTCCTTCCCCTGGCGAAAAAAAAGAACACAGGAATGTGTTCTAAAAAATCAATGCCAATACCGCCAAGGCCGCAAACACAAACGTCATTCCCAGGGTCACCCTGGCCAGGACGAGCTCCGGCCCGCGTTGCTTCTGATTTTTAAACAATTCCGATTTCTCACCGGAAAAGGTGTTTTTCACATCATCCTTAGATTCCTGAAGCATCACCAATGCGATCAACAATACTGATGCTGCGAGGAGCAGCCAATCTAGCCAACCCATATGCAAGTTACCTCCTATTTGACCCGGAAAAACCGCCGGATCTTGATTGCACTTCACTATTATACCATAAAAACATGCGTTTGGAAGACCCAAACGCATGTTTTTTCCTGGTATCAATTCGGGAATTACAGGTTATAAAGCGAGTCTTTTCCTTTGTATTCCGCCACTTCGCCGAGTTCTTCCTCGATGCGGAGCAACTGATTGTATTTGGCGATCCGGTCGGTTCGGGAGAGCGATCCGGTCTTGATCTGCCCGGCGTTCGTCGCGACGACGATGTCGGCGATCGTGGTGTCTTCGGTTTCACCGGAGCGATGGCTGACGACGGCGGTGTAACCGGCGCGTTTGGCCATCTCGATGGCGTTGAAGGTTTCCGTCAGGGTTCCGATCTGGTTGACCTTGATCAGGATCGAGTTGGCGATGCCCATCTTGATGCCTTTGGCCAGGATCTGGGTGTTGGTGACGAAGAGGTCGTCGCCGACGATCTGGATCTTCTTGCCCAGGCGTTCGGTCATGAGTTTCCAGCCTTCCCAGTCGTTCTGGTCATGGCCGTCCTCGATCGAGATGATCGGGTACTTGTCGACTAGTGTTTCGTAGAAGTCGACCATTTCGGCGCCGGTGAGTTCACGGTTGTCGTCGCCAAGGACGTATTTGCCCTTGTCCTTGTCGTAGAATTCGCTGGCGGCGACATCCATCGCCAGGGCCACATCGGTGCCCGGTACGTAGCCGGCTTTCTTGATCGCTTCCATGATGGCCTCGAGTCCGGCTTCGTTGGACTGGAGATCGGGAGCGAATCCGCCCTCGTCGCCGACGGAAGTGTTGAACCCTTTGCCGGAGAGGACCTTCTTCAGGTTATGGAAGACTTCGGCGCCCATTCTCAGGGCTTCGCGGAACGATTTCGCACCGATCGGCATGATCATGAATTCCTGGAAGTCGATGTTGTTGTCCGCATGCGATCCGCCGTTGATGATGTTCATCATCGGGGTCGGCAGCTGTTTGGCGTTGAAACCGCCTAAGTAAAGGTAGAGCGGCAGACCGACATAGTCGGCGGCGGCTCTGGCGCAGGCCATCGAGACGCCTAAAATGGCGTTCGCGCCCAGTTTCGACTTGTTGGGGGTGCCGTCAAGGTCGATCATGAGCTTGTCGATGAAGGTCTGCATGGTGACATCGTAGCCGATGAGTTCCGGGGCGATGACCTCGTTGACGTTCTTGACCGCTTTCAAGACGCCTTTGCCGAGATATCTCGACTTGTCCCCATCTCTCAGTTCGATGGCTTCCCGTTCGCCCGTCGAGGCTCCGGAAGGCACGATCGCCCGGCCGAAGGCACCCGATTCGGTGTAGACCTCGACTTCGACAGTCGGGTTACCGCGGGAGTCCAATACTTCTCTTGCGAAAATACTTGTGATATTTGGCATTTTTTATCTCCTTTTTATCTTTATTTTCTAAAGTTTCGTCTTTTTGGGGCTATTCCTGGTCATGGCTGATGAGCGATTTGCCGGTCATAGCTGATGGTTGTTTCAGGTTCATGAGTTCGAGCATCGTCGGGGCGATGTCCGAGAGGGCGCCGCCCTCTTTCAGGGTGAGACCTTTCTTCGTGACGATCAGGAAGACCTTGTTGGTCGTATGGGCGGTGAAAGGTTTGCCGTCTTCCGTCAACATCTTTTCACAGTTGCCGTGATCGGCGGTGATGAGGGCGATGCCGCCCATCTCGAGGATCTTGTCGACCACCCTGCCGACGCATTCGTCGACGGTCTCCACCGCTTTGATGGCGGCGGGGATGACGCCGGTATGTCCGACCATGTCACCGTTCGCATAGTTCACTATCACGGTGTCGAAGTCGCCGGTATCGAGTTCCTCGATCAGATTGTCGGTGACCTCATAGGCGCTCATTTCCGGTTTCAGGTCGTAGGTTGCGACTTTCGGGGAAGGTATGAGAATCCGTTTCGCGCCCTTGATTTGCTTGTCGACGCCACCGTCGAAGAAGAAGGTCACATGGGCGTATTTCTCCGTTTCCGCGATCCTGAGCTGGGTCATGCCGAGATCGGAGATGTAGTCGCCGTACGTATTGGATAGGTCGTTCAATTCAAAGGCCAGCGGGCCTTTGACGAGATCCGAATATTTCATTGTGGAGACAAACAGGATGTTCTTGGGCCCGTTCGTCGTGTCGAGTTTCGGCGCCATCGAAGGATTCGAATAGGCGGTGCCGATCTCGATCGCCCGGTCCGGCCGGAAATTGGCGAAGATGATCGCATCGTCGGATTCGATGATGCCATCGGGTTCCACCAGGAAGGGGACGACGAATTCGTCGGTGATGCCTTCTTGATAGGCGGCTTCGACGCCGGCAGTCGCCGAGGGGAAATGCGGTCCTTTGCCGAACGACATGACGTCATAGGCTTTTTGGATCCGATCCCAATTCTTGTCGCGGTCCATGCCCCAGTAACGACCGCCGACAGTGGCGATCTTGCCGAAGTCGAGTTCATGCATCTCGTTCTCCAGGTCGGTGATGTAGGTGATGGCCGATTTGGGCGGCACGTCCCGTCCGTCGAGAAAGGCGTGGAAATAGGCGCGTTTGACGCCTTTTTCCTTGGCGACCTTGAACATGTATTTGATATGTCTGATATGGGAATGGACACCACCATCGGACAACAGTCCGAAAACATGGAGCTTGGAATCATGCTTGATCGTATGCTGGAAGGCCTCGTTGTAGGCGGGGTTGTCCTTGAAGGAGCCGTCCTTGATCGCGACGTTCACCCTGGTGAAGGACTGATAGACGACGCGGCCGGCACCCAGGTTCAGATGTCCGACTTCACTGTTGCCCATCTGGCCTTCGGGAAGACCGACAGCCTCGCCGGAAGCTTCGATGGTGGTATGGGGAAATTCCTGCAGGAGCAAGTCGAGATGCGGCTTCTTGGCAAGTTCATAGGCATTGCCCGCGTTCTTAGCGCCGATGCCGATTCCGTCCAGGATCATGAGTACAACCGGTTTTTTCATAAATTCACCTCTATCCTGTGTTATTATACTATAATCGCGCCTTTTTTGAAAGCACAATGATTGGTTTGTAAACCTTTACATCTTTCAAATATGTGGGCGTTTTTTTCCGGTTCTTTGATATAATGAAATCGAGGTGATATGATGACCGGGTCCAAACTCGAAAAGCTGGCCAGGATACTCGCGAAAAAGATTCCCCAGGGCAAGATCAACTATGTTGTGCCCGATTTGTGGAACGCCTGGGACTATTCCGGCGAAGAGATGCGCAAACTGCCTTCCAACGAATTGCTAGTCAATCCCTACCGCTTTTATTCCGAAGTGATCACTGCATACATCCTGCCCAACATTCAACCGCGGAAGAACTACAACCTTTCCCTTTCCACCTTGAAAAAATCCAAGTCGGCTCCCGGTTATCTGGGCGGCGACTGGGTCCGGAGCTCCGTGCTCTATTCGACGATGGTCAGGGCCTCTTCGGCATGGGACCACGACCGTTCCTTCTCTTTGGACATCGCCAATTTCAACGGCATGAAGGAAACCGGCACCTTCGTCAAGATGCTGGCCTTGTTGCCCCTGTTACGAAAGATGGGCGTCGATACGATGTATCTCCTCCCGCTTTCCCGTTTCTCCCTCAAGGACAAGAAAGGCGAATTGGGTTCCCCTTACGGGGTCGCCTCCTTCTTCGATCTCGATCCGAACCTCAACGATCCCCTGACCGGTAAGGAAATGACGGTCGAAGAGGAGTTCCAGGCCTTTGTCGAAGCCTGCCACATGCTCGACATGCGGGTCGTGATCGACATCATTCCCAGAACCAACGCCGTCGAGAACGATCTGATCCGGGAGCATCCCGACTGGTTCTACTGGATCAAGGACAAGGACTTCGTCAACTACAAGGTCCCCTATGTCGAGAATCTCCCCCATACGATCCCGCCCGACCCCAAATACATGGAACAGGTCTATTCCGCTGATGACGTCATCCGTCACATCAACATGTTCCAGACCAATCCGAAAGACACCGATCCCGTCCTCTGGGAAAAAACCAAAACCGAAAAAGAACTTACGGAAGCGATCCGGAAGCACTACGGACTGAGGATCGCCCCCGCGTTCTCCGACCATATCAATGACGTCCAGCCGCCCTGGACCGATGTCACCTTCTTCCGGATGTATCTCGATCATCCGGCCGACAACGTGAAATATCTCAAGGACAAGACGATCCCCCCCTACATTCTCTTCGACACCATCAAGGCCAATCTCTTCCCCGGCAAGAAACCGAACCAGGAACTCTGGGAGACACTGTCTTCGATCATACCCTATTATCAGGACAAATACGGCATCGACGGCGCCCGCATCGACATGGGCCACGCCCTGCCGAAGGAACTCCTGAAACTGATCATCGACAAGGCCAGGGAAAAAGATCCCGACTTCGCCTTCATCGCCGAAGAGCTGAACCCCGACAACGCCCCCAAGGCCAAGGCCGCCCAGTACAACATCATCATCGGCAACGGCTTCTGGATGGAACCGAGAATCTGGGAGAAGAACCTCCACAAGTTCGTCTACGGGGCGAAAGACATCGCCTTGCCGATGTTCGCCTGCGCCGAGACCCACGACACCGCCAGGATCGCCGGCCGGGACGGCGGCAGGATCCTCGCCCGGATGGTGACCGTCCTCAACATGCTTTTGCCGAACCTCGTGCCTTTCCTCAATTCCGGACAGGAAGTCTATGAGACCCAGCCGATGAACACCGGTGTCGACTGCACCGACAAGGACAAGTTCAATCTGCCGGTCGGCGACCTCTTCTACGGCAAGCTCGCGCTCTTCGACAAATACGCCTTCCATTACCTGAACGAAGGCCGCTGGGAACTAGCCGACCATCTGGCAGGCATCAAGGAGATCCGGAAACGCTGGTTAACCCAGATCACCGATCTCGACAGTTATGTTCCCCTGTATTTCAATGAATTCGACACCCCGGTGATCGGCGTTTCCTACTATGACAGGAAAACAGGTAAATGCCTGATTGTGGCCGCCAACAGCAATGTCAACGCCGACGTCTACTGCAACGCCTCGCTCGAACAGCTGCGTAAACTGTCCAAGAACACCAACATCCTGGGCAGGCTGGTATACGCTACCTACGAGATGGGCCATGACTACCACGATTTCGCAAGTGATGGCCGGATCTACTTCCATCTCGGAGCCGGCGAAGTCAAGGTTGTGGAAATCTGATTCAAAAAGAAAAACGACCCAGGGTCGTTTTTTTTCAACTTTCTGCTTTCCCGAAGATCAACTGCCTCAGTAGCCTCAGCAAGGTCACAAGCAAGACGAGATAGGCGAAGACTTCGATCGGCATCTTGACGATCCTTAGCGGAATCCGGAACCAGAAGCCGATCGCCGGGTTCAGGATATAAAGCCAGATCGGCGTCAGGATCAAGGAAACGATGATATAGAGCAAGGATACGGTGAAGAGGAGTTTGGTCCCCTCGGTGCCGTATTTTTTACTGCGGTTGACGATGATGTTGAAGACGCAAAGCATGATGCTTCCGAACAGGCTGATGCCGACGAGGATATACTTGTCGGTATCGGAAAGGGTCGAAGAGATGACCCGGCCGATATTGAAGAAATACCAGGTGGCGCCGACGATCAACAAAATCGAGAGGACGAAGTTGAGGATATAGAAGAGCCTTTGTTCCCGGGGAAACGCTTTGGCGAAGATGAGTCCGGGAATGAAGCCGTAGATGGCGGCGTTCAGGGTGAAGCCGATGTTGAAGGTCTGACCGAGATTGCTCCCGACCAGAAAAAAGCCCAGGAGGTCCTGGATGATTCCGGCCATGACTCCGTAGACGGGGCCGTAGATGATGGATACGAGGATGATGGGCAGATACCCGATCCCGAATTTGATGATCGGATCCGAGGCGTTGGGCAGGGAGATCGAAACGATCTGACCGAGGATGATCCCGATTGCGACCATGAGTCCGATGAACACCAGTTTCTGCACTTGTTTCTGTTTCATTGCTGGCTCCAATTCACAACTTGAAATCGATCGGTTCCTGACCGGTTCCGGTCAGGAAGGCGTTGATCTGGGAAAACGGTTTGGATCCGAAAAACCCCCGTGAGGCCGAAAGCGGCGAGGGATGCACGTTTTCTAGCACCTTGTGGATCGGATTCGAGATCAGGGCTTTCTTGCTTCTGGCATAACTGCCCCAAAGCACGAACACGACCGTGGTCGGCTTCTGGTTCAGCAGACTGATGATCCGGTCGGTGAAGACTTCCCAGCCATACTTCTGATGGCTCAGGGGTTGGTTCTTTCTCACCGACAGGATGGCATTCAGCAGCAACACTCCCTGCCTGGCCCAGGGGGTGAGGTCGCCGGATCGGGGAACCGGATATCCGAGATCGTTTTTCAGTTCCAGGAAGATGTTTTCCAGGGATGGCGGGAAGGCGACTCCGTCCTTGACCGAGAAGCATAGCCCCATCGCCTGACCGGGATTGTGGTAGGGATCCTGTCCCAGGATCAGAACCTTGGTATCCTTGTAGGCCGACAGGCGCAGGGCGTTGAACACGTCATGGACCGGCGGATAACAGGTTTGGTTCCGGTACTCGTCGATCACTTGCTTGACGAGACTCTGGAAATAGGGTTTCCCGAACTCTTCCTCGAGGATCTGGTCCCAGTCGTTGTTGATCATCTATTTGGCTTCCTTGTCGATCTTTTTCTTGATCGAGCAGGCTCCGTTGGTGCAACTTTGACAGCCGGAAAAATCCGTCAGGTCTTCACAGCCTTCGGGAACCTTGGTCTTCTCATTGAGGATGTAGGTGATGATGTAGATGGCAGCGACCAAAACGACGATGCCGATTCCGATTGCGATTTCCAATCCAATTCCTTCCCGATCAAACGATCTTGTCGATGATCTGTCTGAGATCGGCCAGAATCCTGGCCACCTTGGTTTTGGCCTGATCAAGGGTCCAGGCCACGGCGGCGGCGTAGACCTTGAGCTTCGGTTCGGTTCCCGAGGGTCTCAAGACGAACCAGGAACCGTCGTCGAGCACATATTTGATGACTTCCGATTGCGGCAATGTCAGTTTCTCCTCCCCATCGGGAAGATATCTGATCCCGAGATCGTAATCTTCTAGGCACTCGACCTTGCGGCCGATGAAGGCCTGGAAATGGTGTTCCTGGAAGTAGGTCATGATCCTGTCGATCCGTTTCTTGCCTTCGAAACCGTCGAGCTCGATATTCATCAGGTCTTCTATATGATAACCATATTGTTTATAAAGGTCAAGCAATACGTCATATAGGGTCTGGTTCTTTTCCTGCTTGAAGAAGGCAGCGGCCTCCGCCGCCAGCAACAAGGCCTGGAAGGAATCCTTGTCCCTGACCCCGTCGTTGATGACGTATCCGTAGGATTCCTCATAGCCGAACAGGAACTTCCGATCGGTGCCTTCGAGCAGGCGGGCCTGTTCGCCGATATACTTGAATCCGGTCAGGGTCGAGATGACTTCGAAGCCGTAGTTCCTGGCGATCTTGGCGCCGAGGTCGGAGGTCACGATCGTGTTGAAGACGACGCCCTTCTTTGGAAGGAGTCCCAGGCGTTTCTTTTCCGAAAGCAGGTAATGGATGAGGACCGCCCCGGTCTGATTGCCCGTCATCAGGGTGTAGTCGTCTCCCGTCTTGACGGCGATTCCGAGCCTGTCGGCGTCGGGATCGGTTGCGATCAGGAGGTCGGCACCGACCATTTTCCCCAAGGCGATCGCCAGGGTGAAAGCGGCCGGATTCTCCGGATTGGGCGATTTGACCGTCGCGAACTCGGGATCATGGACCATCTGTTCCCGGACCGGATAGAATTCGTAGCCGGTTTCCGACAACAGGTGGGTCGCGAGCATCGCCGAAGTGCCGTGGAGCGGTGTGAAGACGATCTTGATCTTCTTGTCGACTTCGGGATGGATCTGGACCGTCTTGATCAGTTTCAGGTATTCGTAATCGATGTTCTCGCCGATATATTCCACCAGCCCTTCCATCTCCAGATCCGAAAATTCCATGGTTCTTACGCTGAAGATGTCCTTGACTTCCGCGACCTTTTGGACGATCAGGTCGGCGAAGGCGGGCGTATACTGGCATCCGTATTCGTCATAGATCTTGTAGCCGTTGTAGATGGGGGGGTTGTGACTGGCGGTGATGACGATGCCGGAGATGGCTTTGAGGAATCTCACGGCGAAGGAAAGCTCGGGCGTCGGCCTCAGGGCGTCGAAAAGAAAGGCTTTGATTCCGTATGTCCCCAGCAACTTGGCGGATTCGGCGGCGAATTCCCTCGACATCCTGCGGTTGTCATGGGCGATCACGACGCCTCTTTTGAGTTCGCTTCGGGGATATTTGTCCACGAGGTACCGGGCCAGGCCGTCGTTGGCCTTGCGGATCGTATAGATGTTCATCCGGTTCGTTCCGGCGCCGAGGATGCCCCGCATGCCGCCGGTGCCGAAAACCAGGTCCCCGTAGAACATGTCCTCGAGTTCCTTTTGGCTCTTGCCTTCCAGGTCCTGTTTCAATGCCGGATCAAGATCCTTGTATTCACGCCATTTCTTGTAACTGTCCTGCCACATAATGAGGCCTCCTTGCCTTGGCGATAGAAAAAATACTTTTGACTCGTCAAAAGTATTTTGCTTTGCTAGCGGATATAATCAACGATGTCTTCTTTTCTGGGTTTGGCTTCGGGATACTCGCCGTCGAAATATCCGAAACAGATCGAGATGTCGTACTGGAAACCGTCGGGGATCTTCAGCATGTGGTTGATGTCGACGGTATTTTCCTGATGGTACATGTATCTGGTGTTCCCGATGATGCAGGAATCGATGCCGAGGCTCTTGGCGGCGATCGCCATGTTTTCCAGGGCGCAGCCGCAGTTCACCTCGCTGTAGCCTTCGATCGCCGAAGACAAAACGATGACGGCCGGGGCATGATGAAAGACATGGTATCCTTCTTCTTTCTGGATGCCCAGGCGTTCCATGCCTTCGAGCGTCAGTTGGTTGATCTTCGCGATCGTCTCCTTGTCGGTTATGACCGTGAAATGCCAATTCTGGCGATTTCTCGCCGAAGGAGCAAAGATACCGCATTGGACGATGGCCTTCAGGTCCTGATCGGGTATCGGCTGGTCCTGATACTGTCTGACGCTTCGGCGTTGGAGGATCGTTTGGATGGTCTTGTTGTACATATCAAACACCCCTCATCTATTCAAGTATGCTCCGATTGAGTTCGGGATTGACGGCGGAATTCACTTCCATGGTGGCCTTGGCGAGGATTAGGCCATAAGTTATGGACCGGGTCATGTCGAGACCCAGGGACAAACCATAGGTCACTCCTGCCATCAGCGCGTCGCCGGCGCCGATGCTGGAGATCGGATGCGACGGCTTCAGAGGCAGGATCGGAAAGATGTTCCGATCCTGGTTGTAATGGATGGACCTGGCACCGTCGGTGACGACGGCCTTGTCCAGACCAAAGGTCATGAGGGCGGAAAGTCCGGAAGGAATGTCGGGAACGATTCTGCCCAGGAGGGATTCCATTTCGCCGCGATTGACCTTGAGCAATTCGATCTTGTCGAGCAGTTTCAGGATTCTTCTTACCTTGATCCGGCTGACACCGTCGACGAAGATCCGCTTGTGGGCATAGTTTTGGCAAAACCATTCCAGGACGGATGCGGGCAGATTGCAGTCGAGCACGATGACTTCAGCGTTTTCATATGCGTCTATCAAAGCGGTGAAATCATCGGGAACCAAAGCTTCGATCGCCGCGAAATCGTTGACGCCCGAAACCAGGGAACCGTCCTGGTCATGGACGGCAAGGTAGCAGTTGGTCGCCATGTCCTTTTTCTCGATCAGCCGGTAGGGCAGAGCGAGACGGGAAAGATTATCCTTGAGTACGCTCGCGAATCCGTCGGTGCCGACGGGGGCGACCATCAAGACGTCGGCGCCCAGACGATAGAGGTTCTCGGCGATGTTCCTGCCTACCCCTCCGTCGGTCCAACCGATCCTGCCGATATTGGAATCGCCAGGGACGATCTTGTTGACGCTGATCCCGGTCACATCGACCGCCAAAGCCCCGGTGACGACGATTCTGGCCATCTTACTCGAGGATGTCGGTGGTGATGTAATCGACGCCCATCTTGATCAGTTTCTCGGCCTCGTCCTTGTCGTTGACCGTATAGACGCAGACTTTCAGACCGAGAAGATGGAGCCTCTTGATGAAGGCTTCGTCGATCTGGTCGGCCTTGCAGTCGAGATGGAAGCGGTTCTTCTCACAAAGGTCATAGACCTTTTCGGAGATGGTTCCGGACAGATAGTACAGATTGAGATCGGGATGCATCTTGCGGAGATGGGTCAGATATTTGTCGTTGAACGACAGAAAGCTCGTATCATTCAGATCGTGGTATTTTTCCACCAGTTCGACAGCCTTCTCGAGGTTGTCGTTCGAGAGGTTGTCCTTGAGTTCGATCAATGCATGTTTCTGGTAGGTTTTGCAGATGGCGAGATAATCCTGAAGCAGGGGGATCGTCAGGGTGTCCGACAGGTGTCCCGTCTTGCGGTCCATCAACGTGAAGCGGCGGATTTCCTCGTATTGGTAGCTGGGGATGTAGATGTTCAGCATTCCCAGACGCAGCAGGGTGTCATCGTGGGTGATGATCAACTTGTTGTCCTTCGAGGCGTAAATGTCGCATTCGATTCCGAAATAGCTGCGGTTGGCGGCCGCAACGAAAGCATTGACTGTGTTTTCAGTTTCGATGCCGCTTAGCCCGCGGTGGGCGATCATGCCGCGAAAATACTTGTCGATCTTGACTGTGTTCATTCGATCACGCTTCCCTGTTTCGAGTCATTACCAGTCCTATTTTATCATCAATTCGGGTTTTTTGGCACAGAAAAAGCGAAAAATCCATATTTTTTTCCAGATCTCATTAAAATAATATATAATACTTTTATAAGGAGTGAGAAAACATGACCTACAGCGATATCGGCTACGATTTCCAAAGGATCAGAACGGCCTCCATCAGACGCAAATCCATCCTCCCGCTTTTTATCGTCGCCGTCCTGTTCCCGACCTTTTTCCTGCTTTTCCTGATCTTTTTCATCCTCTACGTCCTCAAGGTCCCCATGGACATCAACAACCAGATGGCGACTTTCAACGATCCCGAATACCAAAGCTTCTTCCGGATTTTCCTCACGGTCACCGGCGGCGTGTCAGTGATCGACATCGCCATCTTCCTGAAGGTGCTCTGGGCCAAGCCGAAAGACTTTGTGCATCTTTTGACCGACATGAACGGCGAACAAGTCATCTATGCCGAAACCGCCAAGAAGGCCGTCTATATCGACGACACCCAGATGATAACCCATCACCTCGGCACCGAATACCTGGATCGCACCAACGATCCGAAGCAGATCCTGCTGGCCAAGAACGAACTGCTTTTTTGGACGGGACTGGAGCGGATCGACAAGGTCCGGATCAAAAAAAGGCTCAACAAGACTTCCTTCGCCTTCATCGATCCGGCCACATATGAACGGAAGTCGTACACCTTGATCTTCAACAGTCATGGCGATCTCGACAGCTACCGGGAGATGATCTCCACGAGGAATTACGGCAAAGGCAATCTCCGTGCTTTCAACACCTACTATGTCGAAGACCTCAACCAGCCGCAGAAGATCAAGATCGATCCTCGGATCCAAACCAAACTGCTGGAAACATAAAAAGGTGCTTGAGCACCTTTTTTTTCATCCGATATCGTTCATGGCCGCCAGGACGCTTGAAGATCCTTCGACCAGCAATTCGACTTCACCCTGGACGACATGCACCAGCGAAGGCGTGTGGGCAACGTGGATGTTCTCGTTCACATCCGCGTAGGAAGTGGTTTCGACAAGGTAGAAAGTCACGTCCGGAAGATTGGCGATCATCCCCAACATCTCCTGCTTGATCTCGTTGCAGCCGGTGCAGGTCGTACTGTAATAATAAAGGTAATAATCGACTTCCGGCATCGACAGTTGCCGGCTGGCGTCGTCCAGCATCATGTCGCTGAATTCCGAATAATCGTAGGTGTGATAGGTGAGGCCGGAACCCGTCGTCGTCGCAATCGTCGTGGTCGTCCCGCAGCCTACAAGCACCAGCATGGTGGCCAATGCCACCAACACCAGCAGCTTATTCTTCATAATTGGCATCCTTGGCCTTGATCACCGGGGAGACCCGCTTGTAGATCAGCACGACGACGGAACTGATGAGTGCGGCCTTGATGATATTGAAGGGCACGACACAGATGAAGATGAAACTCCAAAGCGAATTGACATGGGAATTGATGGCTGTTCCGAACGCGACGATCTGCTCGATCGTCATCCCGAAGGCGGAGGCGTAGACCGGCAACAACACGAAGTAGTTGAGAAGCGAAGCGAAGACGACCATCGACACCGATCCGATCAGAAGGGCGATAAGCGCCCCTTTTTTCGTTTTGAAACTTCGATAGATGAATCCGGCCGGCAGGATGAAGGCGACCCCGATCGTGAAAGCGGCGAACTCACCGACAAAAGCGGTCTTGGACCCGTTGGCGATCACGTTGATCAGGATCTTGATGAATTCGATCGCGACTCCGGCCAAAGGCCCCAGGGAGAACGTCCCGACGACAACCGCGACCTCGCTCAGGTCCAGTTCATAGAAATTCGGCGCGATGGCGATGATCGGAAAGGCGGGAAGCATCAACAGCCCGGCGATCGCGCCGAGAATCCCGATCATGACCAGTTTGCGCGTGGTGGTGTATTTCATCGTATCCCTCCAAACAAAAAGCCCGGTTCCCCCGGGCGCTAAAGGAAAAATGACAACTTCTTCCATCCAGACTTTACTGTCGGTCCAGGAATCGCACCTGGTCGTGCCGAAGCTCGCGGACTATACCGCCGGTAGGGAATCGCACCCTGCCCTGAAGTTCATTGATTCAGATTTACGTAATCATTATAGATTGCCCGAAGGCAAAAGTCAAACGATTCCGTCTCGAAACTCAGTCGTCTACGAAGGCCACGGCCCGGACGGGCGAGGCTTCGAGGCCCTCGATCGCCAGAGGCAAAGCCATAAAATAGGCTTCTTTCTCAAGCACGGACAGATTGGCCAGGCTTTCGACGATCAGGATATTGTTTCCGAGCAGGTCGAGATGGGTCTGGAGATTGTTGCCTTCCGGGTATTTCACCGTCGGCAGATCGAGACCGAAAAGCGTGATCTTGTTTTCCAGCAGAAAAGACTTAAGTTCCGGATCGAAATCCGGACAGTCGGTGAAAAACGCGGCTGTGCCGAACAAACGGTCATGACCGGTCTCCAACAACAGGATTCCCGGTTTTTGTTCCAGAGGGTTCCATTGTTCCCTGATCCGCTTGGTACTGATGTGGCCGTCGACAGGCGTCACCCTGATCTTGACGGCAGGCCCCGCCAGCCGCTCCAGTTCCAGATCGGCGATCGTCTCCCCCCGAGGCAGGAAATGGAGGGGGGCGTCCAGATGCGTGCCGACATGCATGCCGGTGGAAATCCGGGAGAGTGTGTAATGGTCGGTTTCGGCCCGGGCCACGAATTCGATCGCTAGCGCCGGGTCACCCGGATAAACCGGCGTCTTTGTGCTGATCATATGGGTAAGGTCGACGAGTCTGCCAAACGGTCGGTTCGTCATTTTTTGTTCACCAATACCGGTTCGAGATGCCAGATTTCTTGCGCATACTCCCGGATCGAACGATCCGAGGAGAAGATGCCGCTTTTGGCGATGTTTGTCAGCGCCATCCGCGCCCAACGCAATTCATCCCGGAAAGCAAGGTTGGCCTTTTCATGGGCCAGGCGGTAGCTCTGGAAATCCCGGAGCACGTAATATGGATCCTCATAGACCAGCTTGTCGAAGATCTCCCGGAACTCGTCCGTATGGACATCGGGAAAGATACCGCCGACAAGTTGGTTCAGGACCAGATGGAGATCGGGATCGTTGTCATAGAGGTCTTTCGGATGATAGGTCTTCGCGCGGTTTTGTTGGTTGACTTCGGCGGCGCTCATCCCGAAGATGAAGATGTTCTCGTCGCCCACCAGTTCGTGGATCTCCACGTTGGCACCGTCCTCGGTGCCGATCGTGACGCCCCCGTTCATCATGAACTTCATGTTGCCGGTGCCGGACGCCTCCTTGGAAGCGGTAGAGATCTGCTCGGAAAGATCCGCGGCCGGCATGATGATCTCGGCGTAGGATACGTTGTAGTTCTCGACGAAAACGACCTTGAGGTAATCCGCGGTCTCGGGATCGTTGTTGACCTTTTCAGCGATCGTGTTGATGAGTTTGATGACCTTCTTGGCGAAATAGTAGGCTCCGGCGGCCTTGGCGCCGAAGATGAAAGTATGCGGAAAGTAGTTGGCCTTGAAGTCGATGTCGGTCTTGAGTTTGTGGTAAAGGTACATTATATGTAACGCGTTCATGAGCTGGCGCTTGTACTCGTGGAGCCGTTTTACCTGGATGTCGAACAGCGATTTGGGATCGATCTTCAATCCCTGTTCCCGGAAGATCCGCTCCGCGAGCGCGGTTTTCTTGGCCAATTTGACCGCCTGGAACTTCCTGATTGTGTCCGGGTCGTCCCGGTAGGCCAGGAAGTCCTCGAGCCGGTCGGGTTCGGTTTTGAAGTCCTCCCCGATTTTGCGGGAAACCAGCGCCGACAGTTCCCGGTTCGAGTGCAACAGCCATCGTCTGTGGGTGATGCCGTTCGTCACGTTGTGGAACTTTTCGGGAAAGAGGAAATAGAAATCCTTCATCTCGATATGTTCGAGGATTTCGGTGTGGAGTTTGGCGACGCCGTTCACCGAAAACGCGGAGACGACACATAGGTTCGCCATCTTGACCAGGCCGCCGGAGATGATGGCCAGGTTGTTGATCCATTCGATCTTCTGATAACCGAATCTTTCCAGAAGCGAATTGCAGAACCGCCGGTTGATCTCTTCGATCAACTGGTAGATTCGGGGCAGGAGCGGCTGGAAGATATAGATCGGCCACTTCTCCATGGCTTCCGCCAGGATGGTGTGGTTGGTATAGGCGGTCGCCGTGCTCGTGATCTTCCAGGCCTCGTCCCAACTCATGTTCTCCTCGTCGAGGAGGATCCGCATCAACTCCGGGATCACGAGGGTCGGATGGGTGTCGTTGATATGGAAGACGTTCTTCTCGGCAAGATTTTCGAGGGTGCCGTATCTTTCCCTGTGTTTCCGGAGGACGCTCTTCACGCCCGCGGAACTGAAGAAATACTGTTGCATGAGCCTGAGCCTTTTGCCGTCGTCGGTGGTGTCGTCGGGATAGAGGAACCCCGAGATCCTTTCCAGTTCGGCTTCGTATTCGAATGGCGACTTGTCCTTGGGGTATTTCTTGGACGGTTCCGCATTCCATAGCCGGAGATGATTGACGACCCCGTTCTTGTCGCCGACGATCGGGACGTCATAGGGAACGGCCCGGATGTATTCGGAAGGATGATAGACCATCGCGCCGGTTTCGGCGTATTCGACATAACCGTAATAGGGGACATCTTCGGCTTCTTCCTCTTTCCTCACTTCCCAGACGTATCCGTCCGCGAGCCAGTTGTCAGGCAATTCCTCCTGATAACCCTGGACGATCTTCTGACGGAAGAGTCCGTAGCGATAGCGGATGCAATGTCCGAACCCAGGATACCCGATCGAAGCCAGGGAATCGAGATAACAGGCGGCCAGGCGGCCGAGGCCACCGTTGCCCAGACCGGGATCCGGTTCATAGTCTTCCATTTCGTTGAGATCGATCCCGACTTCGTTCAGGGCCGATTCGACGATCTCCCTCAGTCCCAAGTTCATGAGATTGTTCGTGATCAGTCTTCCCATCAGGAACTCCATCGAGAAATAATGGACCTGACGCGGGGACATGGTATTTAGCACCTCGTTGGTCCGGATCCAGTCCTGGGCGATCTCCTCCCTGAGAAGGGTGCCCAGGACATTGTATCTTTCCCGCACGCTCGAGGAATCGAGGTCGTGCATGTATGTTCTTGCCAAGCGGTCCCGGAAGGCTTTCAGGAACACTTCCCGGGAACGGAATACGCTTTGATTCATTCATTTCACCTCACGTGATGATTTTACCACAATCCCGGCTCCTTGCGGCCGACACCGTGTCTAAAACCGGTTTCCGATTCATCCGATCATCATCCGGTAGAGTTCGATATAGGACTTGGCGGTGTCCTTCTGCCAGAAGCGGGAGTTCATGGCGTTGATGATCAGTTGTTCCCAGTCGGTTTTCGCCTCGGAAAAGAGCTTGAAGGCCTGTTGGATCGGGAAAATCAGATCGCGGTAATCGTAGTTGAAGAACTTGAAGCCGTTGCCACGCTTCGTGATCGGATCGAACTGTTCGATCGTATCGTTCAGTCCGCCGGTCTGCCGGACGATCGGGATCGTGCCGTATTTGAGGGCGATCATCTGTCCGGTGCCGCAAGGTTCGTAACGGGAAGGCATCAGGAAACAGTCCGCTCCGGCGTAGATGTAGCCCGGCTCGGTCGAGTCATAGCCGATGTTGAGCGCGACCCGCTCCGGATACCTCGCCTTGAGGGATTCGAGCCAGGAGACGTAGTTCTGGCTGCCCGTGCCCAAAATGACGAATTCGATCCGGTCGTTTTTCAGGATCTCCTCCAAGGCCGGAAGCAGGATGTCGAAACCTTTTTGTTCGACGATCCTGGTGACCATGCCGAGGATGAAATAGTCGTTGCCCTCGGGCAGTCCCATCCGCTTCTGGAGATCCTGTTTGTTCAACTTCTTGGCGTGGAAGACGTTCATGAGATTGTATTTCTCATGGATCGTGAGGTCGCGGTTCGGTCCGATGTCATCGGATAGACCGTTCAGGATCCCGTAGAAATCCCGATCACGACGGTTGATGACCTCGACGAGATTCTTCGAATAGTATTCGTATTTGAGTTCTTCCTTGTAGGTTTCGGACACGGTCGAGATCTTGGTGGCCGTGTTCAGTCCGGTTTCCATGAAGTTGAGCTTCTGGGGATATGGTCCCTCGAGTCCGAGGCGTTTCAGGATCTCGCCGTCGTAGACGCCCTGGTATTCGATATTGTGGATCGTCATCAGGGTCCTGATCGAAGACAGATGGGAATCGTTGCGGAGGAGGAGGGGCAAAAGGCCCAGATGCCAGTCGTGGATATGGATCACGGTCGGAAGTTCCTCGAACACATCGAGAAAGGCAAGCGATGCCTTGGAAAAGAAGGCGAAGCGGTCGCCATCGTCAGGATAGCCGTAGATATCCGGGCGATCGAAGAAATCGTAGGACTCGATGAAATAGTAGTTCACGTTCTGGTTGTTGTAGAAATAGAGCGTGGTCTTGTATTTTTCGTCCCCATAGGGGATGATCTGGTCGGCCTTGACCTCGATGAAGAGCTTGTATTTCTCTTTTATCCGCGGATAGAGGGGCATCATGACGTTGCTCGTGACCCCGAGCGCGGCGAAGTTCTCCGCCAGGGAACCGACGACATCGGCGAGTCCCCCCGTCTTGACGAAGGGAACGCATTCGGCCGTGATCTGCAGGACCTTCAGGTTCTCGTCCGAAACGACGACCTGTTTCTTCTCCGAGATGAAAAGTTGGTTGAGGTTTCCCCGCACCACGGCGTTCTCGACGACTCTCGTCTCCTTGTCCAAGATCGCGAATTCGACCTTGGCGCCCGATTCGATCACGCACTGGTTCATGATGACCGAATTTCTGACGACGGCACCTTTCTTGACATGGACCTTCCGACCGATGACGGAATGGTCGATGTCGCCTTCGATCAGGGCTCCGGAAGCGACGATGCTCATGTTGACGGCAGCTTCCTCGAGATAGCGTGAAGGTGCCGACATCGTCTCCTTGGACAGGATCGGCCGGTCCTTGCGGAAAAGTTGCGCCCTTACTTCCGGCAACAACAGTTGCATGTTCGCCTGGTAGAGTTCGAAGGGGCTGTTCACGAAATAGCAGGCCTGTTCGAACTGGTAGGGGTTCTTTCTCAGGTTGGTGGCGTAGTCGAAAACATCGGAAAGGTTCCGATAGGGAATGGTGTCGTAGTTGCGGATCAGATCGAGAAGCAGATCCTTGCCGACGACGAAAGTCCGGATCCGTTTTTGATCGAGGTTGACGACCTCGGTGATGTCGGCGTTCTTGACCAGATGGTCGTGGAGCAGGACCTGGTAATCGACGTTCCAGACCAGGTTGGCCGGGGATACGACCACGTACTCCTGCGAACTGCGGATGAAATATTCGACATGCTCGTACATCCGCTGGAAGC
>Ga0172375_10003942_pt1 | contig 22287 bp, 24 predicted proteins | sample LakKiv1m_FD_114537 | JGI IMG/M metagenome (GOLD analysis project Ga0172375, IMG submission 114537) | Freshwater microbial communities from Kabuno Bay, South-Kivu, Congo - kab_092012_11.1m | ecosystem: Environmental > Aquatic > Freshwater > Lake | place: Democratic Republic of the Congo... | reverse complement strand
TCCCGACCTCTGGGGGCGTGGCGATCCATCTTCACGGGCTTCGCTGATGCTGCATGGTTTGCCGCTTCGCTCCGCTCCTCGCAATGACGGAATTCAATCAACGATCTCCCTCTTCCACGTCATCGCGAGTCCAGACCTCTGGGGGCGTGGCGATCCATCCCTGTGGAGCACCGTGTTCAGGTCCGTGGGTGGTAACCGCCTGGATACGGGCGGCTCGCAATGACACTGGAAGTGCGACACTTTACAGTTGACATGAGACTACAACCTTGCTCCACCGGAAATTTCGAGGATCTGGCCGGTAATGAACGATGCATCGTCCGAGGCAAGAAACAGGGCGGCTTTGGCCACGTCATCAGGGGTAGCGATGCGCCCGAGGGGATATCGCCCGGCAGAAGCCTTTGCAAGAGCCCCCCACTGTTCAGGGCCAAGCGCGCGGATGAAAGCTTCGACCTCCACCAGAGCGGGCGCAAGCGCATTGGCCGTAATGTTGAATGGGCCAAGAGCCATTGCGATCGATCGTGTGAAGGAAAATATGCCTCCTTTCGAAGCAGAATAACTGAACTGGTTCGGACTCCCACGGTAGACCAGCGAACTCATATTGACAATCCTTCCGTAAGCCTGCGGTTTCATGATTCTGACGGCTTCGCGGCAACAGAGCATACAAGATTTCAGATTGATATCGAGATTCTTCATGGCTCTGTCCGGATCGATCTGCTCTATGGAAGCAGCAGGCTCGCAGTCACCACCCGCGATATTTACCAGTATATCGAGACGTCCTGAATCGCGACGAATTCCGGAAAACAGATCGACAACCTGCTCTTCAGAGGTCAGATCGAGCGCCTTGCAGGAGGCCTCTCCTCCGTGCCGTACAAGTTCATCGCACACCCGGCGGCACCCTTCGGAATCGATGTCAGCCAGGATAACCACGGCACCCTCATGGGCAAAGCAGCGTGCGGTCGCACTGCCGATTCCTCCCGCAGCCCCGGTGATCAGGGCGATTTTTCCCTGCAATCTCATTGTATTATCGGTAATTATAGTTTTCTCCCGATCAATGTTCTGCACCGCCGGTCATCATCTCGCTTTTCACTGAACCGGAATCTCGCGCCTTTCAGTCGGCGAACCGGCAAAAAACCTGAACCCCATGAGGCTGGTCATGGACTGCACCGCCGAATTGAAACGCCCTATGAAAAGATCAAGATCGTTGACCTGAAAACGGACATCGAGAGCAACCTCGTTCATGAATGCAAGAAACTGCTCATGACGCATCTCGCCGATCCTCGACGACCATGAGAGATTGGAAATACGAAAGGCACAGAGCGGCTCATCGATCATCCAGAGGTTGCCGAGCCCCAGAAGCTGTACCCAGAAATCGAGATCGATCGTATAGGGAATCCGGGCGCTGTAACCGCTGGTCGATGCAATCAGTGATGCAGGATAGAGACCGCAAACCGGTTCTCCGATGATGTTGGTACCCATCCGAACCATTTTCCTGACAATCTCGGAAGGGTTTTTCAGACCACCGTCAATGAAATTGACTTTTCTGATGAGCACTTTACCATCCGGATCGATGATGGTTCGCTGGGATGAGACAAGGGTCACATCATCAGTTCCCGCCTGTTCGAAAGCAGAAATCTGCTTTTCGAGACATTCAGAAAAAAGCAGGTCGTCGGCACAGAGAAGTTTGACGTAACGGCCACGAACATCGCTGATAGCCCGGTTCCAGTTGCCTTCAGGACCGAGATTCCGCTCGCTCCTGAAAACAGTTATCCTCGGATCATCATACGATGCCGCTATTTCGACCGATCTGTCCGAAGAATGATCGTCATAGATGAGCAACTCGAAATCGTTCATCGTCTGCGACAACACCGAGCCGATAGTTTGAGCGATGTATCGCTCGTTGTTGTACATCGGTATCGTAACCGTAACCAGAGGGTTTACTGGCCTTGACATAGGCACTCCTTCTTTCCTGCATCATTATCTTGCCAGCGCCGGGTCATCGCTGAATAGGGCAGCATGTTCTGCCGCCCATGCACGCGTCGCCTTTTTCCCATTATCGAGCACCGTTTCCGAAGAAACAACAGCCCCGTCGAATCTTGCACGTCCGGTACTGGCAAGCCAGAGATCAGCCCCTCTGAGATCAGCCTTCCGTAAATCGGTTTTCTGAAGATTGGCAGAACGCAAATCCGCTCCCCTGAGATCGGCACCAGAAAGATCAGCCCGGTCGAGATCAGTATTTTTCAGTGAGGCTTTTTCGAGAAGAGCACCATGCAGGTCTGCATAGGCCAGTACCCTGTTGGAAAGCGGCGCCTCGTTCAGCCTGACTGTCATTGCCGGATTGGCGGCTCTCGTCCTGTTCCATTTCATGACATTCGATCTGAGCAGATCGAGCTGATCGGCATCATAGCTGATGGTTGATGGAGCAGGACGCCATGCCCTAACGGGTTTCAGGGTTTCAGCAAGGGGCTTCTTCCCGGATGAACCAGAGGTCGTCGGCATCGTGTTTGCAGGAAAAGCCGAAGTCACAGACCCGGTTTTCGGCAATTCCTCTGGAGCCTGAACTGTCGGCCTGAAAAACGCGCCATGAGCTGCGGCCCAATCTGCCGAGCCTGTTTTACCGTTCGGCAGGACGGTCTCGTCAGAAACCACGGCACCATTGAAATTTGCACTTTCTGCTCTGGCCAGCCAGAGATTGGCCGCACGAAGATCGGCTTTGGCCAGATCGGCATGTTCGAGGTTCGCCTCCCGCAGATCGGCTCCCGAAAGATCAGCCCCTCTCAGCATGGCATTCGTAAAATCGGCACGTCGAAGCACGGACGAAGCCATCTGCGCCCCATTGAAATCAGCATCAGAACAGGATGCCCCGGCAAGAGAGACTCGCTGCATCTTCGCCCCGACAAAACGGCTGCCGGAGAGAACAGAACCGTCGAGCCTTGCGCCATGAAGATCAGCATCACGAAAATCGGCTCTTCCCATATCAGCCTGACTGATATCAGCACCGGCCAGATTGGTTCGGCTGAAATCCACCTTTCTCAGACGGCGCCCCTTGAGAACAGCCCCGGAAAGATCGGTTTGCGTTACCGGATCTTTCTGACGCATGGCATTCCACTCGACACTGCCTTTCTTCAGGATGGCCTCATGCCGCACATCGGCAGCAAAAGCCTGCCAGACAGGCAAAAAAAGCGCAAGCCCGGTAAAGGCGACAACACAAAATGATCGGCACTGCTTGAATATCATGGAGCATTATTGGTTTTCACCGGCATGAAATACCGGATCATGAAAAAGGTTGCGTATAAGGTAAAGGGCTCCGGAAGCATAGAAAAGACCACCAAGTCCGAGAGCAAGCGAGTCACCAGTAAAGAAACTGACTATGGTGACCACTCCGGAAACCAGCATAACAGTCAGTTGAACGAATGCTCGCCTCATAGTGCCATTATCAAGCAACTGTTCGAGAGGGTCGCCAGAATGAAGCAGCTCAAGTGAATTTTCTCTCTGGATAGCCGGCAGGACAATATAGATCATACCGATGAACGACAATGCGATCCACCCGAGAAGCGCAGAGTGCGTATGCGAATGGTAAATCCACATCTTGTCACCCCGGATAGGAGGATAGCTGCCGAACAGGATGCCTTTGGCGTAATAGATATTCAGAATGCCGAAAGCGCTGGTAGCCAGCAGAAAAGCCAGTCCGCCAAGCATGAAAGCCAGAGCCGGATGCGCAAAATTGTTCCTGAACCAGTTTCTCAGGAATACCCCGAAGGTGTAGAGCAGAGCCATAACACCGAAGGTCAGAATATGGCTGATGAGCATCATCCCGAGGTAATCACCCATCAGAATCACGATCAGGAAATAGAGCACTCCGCCAACAAAAAGATAGAACCAGAGGCTGAATAGCTTTTTGGCCAGCTCCTTTTTCGAAGAACGGCGCCAGGCATAGGTATAGAGGAAACCCATGACGCTGATGCTGAGAGGAAAGGATGATCCGAGGAAATAGGAGGACTGTGTCACAAAAGTCGGAATGATGCCGTTATCCGGAAAAGCCTCTTTCAATCCCAGGGTGAAAAGACCGAGATTGGCGTTCAGAAGAAAAACCACATCAAAAATGTAATAACGCACCGAAACCTCTTTCCAAATCTTCGAAATCGAAAGCGTCGTAATGATTTCATACAGAGGAATCACCACAATCCCCATCAGAAGCAGACCGGCAGCCGCTTTCAGCGAAGGCAGGTCTGCCGCCACCGCTGCGACGACCAGGAGAAGAGCCACCAGAACCGCAAAGACAAACTGGCGCTGCCGTGCAGGATCGATATGCAGTTCCGGATAGATGGCTGCCGTCAGATAACGGTTGAACAGCAGAATGGCAAGGTTGCCGAAACCAGTAAAAAAAATGTACGGATGAACTTTCAGAAGAAACGCACTGTCGGAAAACACTCCGAAAGCTCCGCACAAAGCGGCAACAGTGATGACGATAACGGATACTGAAAGAAAGGTTCTCGATATACCACGAAGGGATAAGCCGGAAGGTGGTGGTGTCATGGTTTTCTCTGATTGTAATGTATTCATGCCTTATGCTTTCCCATTGACAACAGCGAAGCTGTCGAAAGAGCAATCAGTGCCACATTGAGCGTAACCGGGTTGAATGGCTGAACGAGAAGGCTCGGCTCGGTAAGGGAAACATAGCCGAACAGACCAAGCATCGCCACGATATTCAGCACAAAAGGCCATCGCCAGGGTGAAAGTAACAGCAGCAAACCGAAAAGCATCTCGCCATACCCCATCACGGAACAAAAAAATCCATAAAGCGGACCCAGGTGAGAAAGAAGCCCAAGCTCCACAGGACTCTGGCAGACAAGTTTGGGCACGACCCCCTGATAAATCCAGACAAAAGCAAGTGCGATCCTGCTGACAAGCAGCACCGGAGACTGAGAAACGAACAGATTCATAATGATAATATGATGCGTTGCTTATCGGAAGATAACAGATACAGACCAATTACACCCACTCCCAACGCAACTGGAGTGTTGAAAGTGCGCAACGACAGAGATCCTCAATCAACACTTGCTGCTGCCCGATCAACGAAGCTTCCAGCAAACAGGACGTTTCGTTAACTCTTTTATACCCTTCGTTTGCCCCGAGCAGCCCATCTGACTTTGTCATATTTTCCGCCGTCATTGCCACCTGTATCCTGCAGAATACCGCACACAGACATTGAACACTGTGCACCTGGTTTTGTCTGTCATTCTGAGGAGACTTGCCAACGAAGAATCCGGCTCTATCGAATCGCAACCAGGCATTCCGACTTGGATACTTCTCCCGATTTGTCGGTACAGAATGACAGGAAATAAAGGCGAAACACCTGACAAGACGCGCATGTTCATGGAAAACCTGGAATTGTTGGGATCATGTCGAACCTTACAGGATAAGTGTCAGCTGGGCGGTGCTGTGCGCTATGCATGAAGCAGGATCGATTCAACAACAGAAGACCGCATGTCCGGATACAGAAAACCCGCAATAACGACAGAAAATATGACGACTCCCTTTATGGAAACAGAGTAAAAAACCCTTCATTTGCCTCGTTTACTTGCGTTATTTCTCCGTCCTATTATCACTACGGGATGTCCCTGATGACTTCCCCTCACGACCGTCCCCGACTCCCAAGTGCTCAGTGACTGCCGCTTTCCAAAGAATAATGATGCTCAACCGTTGTTTTAATCAAAGGGAATTGGTATGATAAATAGTATGATAATCATGCAATGAGGAAAGCAGATGGGAAAAACAAAAGTTGCCGTAACCATTGATGCTGCGACCATCATAAAAATTGACCGGCTTGTCAATGCAAAGGTTTTTGCCAATCGCAGTCAGGCAATACAGGAAGCGCTCCATGAAAAAATCGAACGCATCGAGCACAGCAGACTGGCCGAAGAATGCGCAAAACTTGATGCTGTCGAAGAGCGCCAACTCGCTGAAGAGGGGATGAACGGAGAGATTGAAGCATGGCCAGAATACTGAGGGGTGATATCCGATGGGCTGACCTCAACCCGACACGGGGAAATGAGCAATCCGGCCTCCGACCAGTACTGGTTGTCAGCCATGACGTGTTTAATGACCGATCAGGAACTGTTATTGCAATCGCATTGACAAGCCTGCCGCAAAAAGCGGGTTTTCCGCTTACCATGCCAATTGAATCAGCCGCTCTTCCGAAAAAATCGTGGGTTAAAATCAGCCAGATCAGAACCCTGTCAACAGAACGGATCGGAAGCAGAATCGGAAGGCTTTCTGCCGAAGAGCTGATTCGGGTTATCGAAGGCCTCAATGAGATTATCGGAACATAATCCAGACTTTTCCATACTATCCAGGCAAAAACGGCAGGGCTTCACCCTGGAAGCACCATCCCGCCCCGTTGAGACGGAACAATATTCTATAGCTGACCTGATAATAGAATTTTTAGTAACGGATCAACGTCCCGGAACTCTTGCGTTGAAAATCGATAAACAGCCGGAAAACCTGTCAAAAGCGATCGACCCGGTTCTGAAGGTGAAACTCCCTCGGACTACTCACCTTTGTTTTATGCTTTCCCCTAACTTTTTCTGCGCTTTCTGAACGGTCATGGAACTCAGAAACTATCTTCTTTACTAATTGTCAGAAAAACACTATGCTATATTGTACGCATTCAATACATACAAAATCGAAACACCTGAAACCATGCCTCGAACGCCCGTCAACAGCAATCAGCGATTATCGATACGAATCGATGCCTCGCAAAAGGAACTCCTGATGCGTGCCGCTTCGATCCAGTCCACCGATTTAACCGAGTTCGTCACCCGATCCTCAGTATCGGCAGCACATACCATTATAGAACAGCACGAACGTATTGTCCTTACTGAACAGGATACATCTTCTCTCCTTGATCTTCTTGAAAATCCGCCCGCTCCGAACGACAGACTCATGGCTGCGGCATCTGCTCTTCCGCTCCATCCATGACTATCGGTTTATGGCATGAAGAAGCCATCACCAACCACCACGACCGAAAAACGTTCGATTGTGGTGACAAACAACTCAATGACTTTCTCAACCGGTATGCACGACAGAGTCATGCCAAAGGAACCGCAAAAACCTTCCTTGCTATCAGCGACACTCTTGATCGCAGAATCCTCGGATACTACACGCTGAGCATAGCAACCGTCGAATATGCCCAAACCCCGGACATCATCAAACGAGGCCTGAGCCACCACGCCGTACCCATGTTCAGACTTTGCAAACTTGCAGTAGACCGATCCGTTCAAAGACAAAGAGTTGGCGGCCAGTTACTCCTGGCTTCTGGCAAAAGATGTTTACTGGCATCCAGCCATGTCGGCGGAGTCGGATTGCTTATTGATGCTAAAAATCCTGACGTCGCGGATTGGTATTCAGGATATGGAGCTATGCCGCTACCCGATAAACCCCTCTCACTCATTCTGCCATTCCAAACCATCCGCATGGCGCTGGAGTCAGCAGGTAAACTATAATTGTTGACAGGTTAGTCAGGTTGACCGAACTTTGTGGCGATGAATGCTGAACAACAAGGTCTGGCAGGAACCTTCCCCACCCCATTGCTGAAGGTCGAGGCATGACTCGGGGTCATGATGGCTGGCTATGCCTTTCATGTAAGACTCTTTCATTCTCTACTCTTTGCCGGTTTTCATCGGCGCTTTCCTTACATCCCACATTTCTCGCTCAGTATCGATTTGCCGACTATGCTGAAAAAAGTTACTTTGAATAAGCAAGTTCTCGACAGGATTTTGAAAACAATCACCACCTTATGCCTACGATAAGGGAATTGTCTGATGGTTACCGGTTCTTTTTTTTCAGTTTCGATTGCAATGAGCCGATTCATATCCATGTCAGCAGAGAAAACAAAAGCTGCAAATTCTGGATTGATTCCGTCTCTCTTGCAGAGAATCACGGCTTTTCCAGCCGGGAACTCAACATCCTGTACAGAAGGATTGCTGAAAATCGCAATTTGATATGGAAATAGTGGTATGAACACTGCGGTGAGACGTGACGTGCGTATTACTGAAGCGCAAGTGACCGATGATGCAATTACAGCAACTCTCGCAGACGGTCGAATCATCAGCGTTCCGCTGACTTGGTCATGGCGTTTATGCGAAGCGACCGACACACAACGACAGAACTTTCAACTCATCGGCCAAGGAGTGGGTATCCACTGGCCAGAGATCGACGAAGACATCAGTGCCGAAGGAATGCTCTATGGTATTCCGGCACATCGGCCCGGAAACCGAAAAACCGCCTGACAATGGACAATTTTCGCTGGACGTAGTAGAATTTTTAGTAACGGATCAACGTCCCTAAAAATTCTAGTTACCATCAAGCAACTAACTCGTCAAACCCGATTCTCCACTTCCAGCCAGGACACAACAATAGTTGTCAATGTTAAACGGAATCTTTATACTGCATAAGGTAAAAAGTTTTAAGCCTCACGTTTTGACTGTTTTAATCCGAAAAATTGAACATGCCGCCCAAGCAATGGAATCTTGCTTACAAAGCATTGGACCATAACCTGTTCTGCAAGCATAATAAAACGTACGGCTTTGCGGTCTCGACAGGAGAAGTGTGTGAACTACCTCAGAAACACAATGCTGTTCTTTCAGCAATTCCATCGATCTTCACACTTTTAGAGGATATAGTGGCTGATCTGCCTCATACAATTGAAGAAAACGAGCTGGCAGAGATACTGAGGGATTTGAAAGAAACGGGGTTTATCGACAGCTTTGACGAGCACATCCATCCCATTTCATCGATTAACCTTTTTCTCTCTACCTTTTGTAACCTTAATTGCGTTTACTGTTACGGTGGAGAAGGGCGTGCCAGTGATCTTGCAGGTGGTAGTTATGGGATGAAACAGGAGCTTATGAGCCTTGAAATGGGCAAAAAAGCCGTTGACTATCTTCTGAAAACGTCAGTATTAAGAAGCGATCACAGTTCGGGTGGGATCAATTTTTTTGGCGGAGAACCATTGCTGAATATGGAGGTGCTAAGGGGAGTTTGTGAGTATGCTGAAGAACAAAGCTATAAATTCGGCTTGCAGCCTCCCTCCTACAGCATTACGACTAACGGCTTGTTGATCGATGAAGCCTTTATTTCCCTCTGCAAGAAACATCATATCTCGGTACAGGTAAGTTTTGACGGTACACCTGAAGCCCAGAACACCATGCGTCCCAAGTCCGGTGGACAACCATCGTATCCAGAGCTTGAGCAGGCGCTTCAGTTACTGAAAAAACATCATCTTCCAATAAGAATACGAGCAACGATCAGCACAAAAAACATAGCCCTGATGGATTCAATCGAGCATCTTGAATCGATAGGAGTAGACCAGGTACATTACGCGATCGCAATCGGTCAGGATACTGGGCTTTACGCTCTGGATGAAAAAGACGTCGACATGCTGACGGACGCCTTTGAAAAGGTGGCAGAATACACAATCGAGCGTATCAAAACAGCTAAACGATTTGTTCGATGCAACAACCTTTTTGCTATGATGGGACAGTTGCAGAAAAAAAACATCAAAAAATATGCTTGTGGTGCAGGAATAGGCCTTGCATCGCTTTCACCAGAAGGTGAGTTTCACGTCTGTCACCGATTTGCAGGTATGACAGATTTCTCATTCGGCCATATTGACAATGGGATAGATTTTCGTCGCCGGTTGCAGCTTATAGAACTGATGAACATCAAGTCTCACAAGGAATGCGCCACTTGTTGGGCAAAAAACATCTGCGGTGGGGAATGCCACTATTCCAATTACGACACCACAGGGCATATCGAAATACCTAACCATCAAATGTGCAAGTTTCATCAGTCATTAGCCAGAACAACCATTTATATGAGTTCAGAAATCAGGCAGTTTGACGAAGAGATGTATTTTAAATGTATAGAACAAGGACGTTGATTTGAACAACATCCATCACGCTAAACAAACAAGGAGGCGAATATGGGTCAGATGTTTCGGATTAATGAGGAGAAAAAAGGTTCGGGAAAACCTCTCTCCAGAGAGCGTGGGCTGGAACTTGAAAAAATCTTGAAGAACCTTACAAGTATCGAAAATCGTTTAAAAGCCTGCAAAGATTGTGAAGAGTGGATTTGCTGGACTTGCGACAACGAAGGCTGCCCTAATAATGAAATGGAGCCAGGCTGTTATACCGGTGAATGTACAAAACATGGCGATCTTCAGCCCCATTGCAAAGATTGTGATGAATGGCAGTGCGTCTCATGTGATAACGAAAAATAAGTATTGCTTCGTGCCTGAACGGTCAAGATAACTGCGTTCAGGCATGAAGCAATTGTTCAGTAAGACGAGTACCAAAAAGGGAGAATAGACCGAGGAAATTTCACCCCCAGTATCGGGTCGCAGGGCCGGTCAACCGAACCCTTCTCCCACACAACGTAGCGTGCGGATTTACCGCACTACGCTCTTCAGAAGATGATTCACTGCTCTGCCATTCCCTTTATCAATCCGACGAGGAATAACACCGTTCATTCTGCTATTTGTTCATGTCCTGTTTCCATGATTGGTCGTTCTTCTCATTGAATAGAAGTCCATTGCTCTCCCATTGTATGGAGATCATGTTTCCCGTGAACAATTCATCTTCTGCTGGCCGCTTCCCCATGTAATTGGCTCTCCCAATCTCAGAGTACTATCAACCAGTCTGACTTCCATCCTGCCTTCTGGTCTTCCTTGCCATTCGGCTTGTCTGACCATACAAGCCTTCGCCTGAGCTGAATGGATCTCCCTTGTTCGCATGACTTCCCTTGATTACATGCTGGCGGTTTGAACCCCGGAAGCCCCGGAAGCATTCCTGAACGCTCACCATTTCGCCTCCCGGACTTCTGCTTTCCCCTTAGCGGGACAGGGTCAGCTGCTTCGACCACGATCGATTTCGGGGCTATATCTCCGTTCACTTTCGTTCCGGCCTGTAATCTCCCTGTCTACGCTTCGCAGTGTTCGTTACCTCGCACCACGCAAGACTCGGTACATGGCTGCTCGTTAGGCTTTGCCACGGTTGCCATTTCAGGCAACTGAATTTCATGCGCTTTCAAGGTGCAACCCGCATGTATCCGTACGTGCGGCACTACGTGCATAATCCGTCGAACATCGACACCAAATCCGCTGAACATTGAACACCAAATTCGGAAAAGGTCGAACAGTAAATCCACTAAATTTCTAACACTTTTTTACATTCATTCACGCAGACAGAATGAAGGGAGGACGTCGGTTACCTTCGGTGCCATACTCTTTCTTGATCGTTCTGGCCTCTCCACGTAATTGTCTGCCAATCTGATGAAATTGTGCCCTCAGTCTTAGCACCCCCTGGGATTCCGGAGTAATTTGAGTCTGGCAATTCTTCCATTGTTGCGTATATAGTATCGCCATCTATAGTACCTGTTGCCCTATGATGCCAAACTCTGTTTCCGAATCTGCCGATTCCATCCCACACTACTTGATTACCTTCTTGTGTCACTTTGTAAATCCCTGTTCCCCCCACCCAAGTGCCGGTGATGTTTCTAATATTAGCAAGGGGTTGAGCGGTTCCAGTTGTATGTTCAGGAGGAAATAACTTCTCCCACCACCATGGAGAGGTTCCACCAGCAATTAACGCGATAACAACTGCCACGATAATTTGTGAAAGCACACCAGACTTCTTTTCACTCTCTGTCATTCTCTTTTCCTCAGGCTTGATAAATTATCCCGATTAGAAATTATCGCAGAGCCAGTACCTAACGTAGAGGTGAGGGGCGCGAGCCGCTTTGCAGCGAAGCGTCCCTCTCGACCGCCAGGTTGGGCTGTAAGCGTTGCAAGAGCGCTGACAACCAAGAACCCACAAAAGTCGGCGCTGGCGAGTCGGCGCTGCCACGAAGAGCGGCAGCGCCCCATGCGACAGTAAACGGACGGAGAAAACTAAGCCTCATACGACAGCAAGACCATTTCCGCTGCTTGCTGTCGAAGCGGGATAAGTGATTGATACTCAACCGACGAAAACCAACTATTCAGAGCGGTGACGGTTGGAAACCGGATGACAACGATATCTGGATGTGGGTTATCGCCAGCAAGGGCAGCCAATTGTTTGCCACGAAATACAAGTTCTCCTCCCCAAGGAATCAATGTTCCGGGGACTTTGCTTCGATATTCCGCCCACATTTCTGGGTTTTTCACCGTGATGTGACCTACGACGTATGCGCTATTCATGCATGAGAACTCCAAAGGGGATTAAGAGTAGAGACGCCGAACATTGTTTAGACTGATCTGCCTAATCCTGAAAAGGCGGAAAGGCTCTTTCTGTATAAGACGACCTCAGAATCAGACTCACAGAGCTGCTAATCATTTATTTTAAAGCAATTTAACAACATTAACAATAGTTTTACCCTGCTGGTTTATACAGATCAGTCTAAACCGGAAATAGACACTTCGTCATGCAAAGAGGGTTGTAAGAAAGTTCAAGCACAATAGTACCGGCGAAATCAAAGCGCAGATCAGGTATTCCGGTGATCATGGGGATTCGGGGCTGTTCTGCTCATCGGGAAAACCGTCTGGAGAGGACTGCATAAGTTCGACGGCATGACTTATGATAATATGTACGAAAAGTACGGATGTTTTACAAGAACAAAGAGGTGACAGGGTTGCTTTGCTGGAACAATATTCTCTTATCCGGCTCTTGAGAAAAGAGTTTACACTCTTGCGCTATCCCGACAGACAAACGGCGGAAGTATGCATTTCAGGCGGGACGCTATCGTTTCAGGTTTTTCATGCGGCCCAGACTTCCCCGAGGGTTTCGGCTTGCTGGAGCACGAGCTTGATGGCTTCTTCCTGTTTGTTTGGAGGGTATTTGTATTTACGCAGGATGCGCTTGACGAGGAGGCGGAGGCGAGCCCGGACGCTATCGCGTTTTGACCAGTCAACGGTGAGGCTTTTGCGGAGGTTTTCGGCGAGTTCGTGGGCGATGGTTTTGAGGATGTCGTCGCCCATCTGGAGGACGGCTTCTTCGTTGTTTGCAAGTGCGTCGTAAAAGGCGAGTTCGTCAGGGTTGAGGCCGAGGTTCTCTCCTCGTCTGACGGCTTCCTGGAATTTCTTTGCCATTTCGACCAGTTCTTCGATGACCTGGGCGGTTTCGATGGCACGATTCTGGTAGCGTTTGACGACGCTGTCGAGCAGGTCAGAGAACTTTTTCTGCTGAACGACGTTCGTGGAAAACCTTGAGCGGACTTCGCCGTCGAGCAGTCGCTGAAGGAGTTCAACGGCAAGATTGCGTTCGGGCAGGGTGCGCACCTCTTCGAGGAATGCGTCGTCAAGAATGCCGATGTTTGGTTTTTCGAGCCCGACGGCCTCGAAAATATCGACAACATCTTCGGAGACGAGGGCGGAGCCGATGATCTGGCGTATGGCGAGTTCTTTTTCTTCGGCAGTGCGTTTCTTTTCCGTGCTCTCCCGCTTGGTCAGAATGACTTTCACGGCCTGAAAGAAGGCGACCTCTTCACGAACGGCTTTGGCTTCGTCGAGCGTGCAGCAGAGGCTGAATGCTCTCGACATGGCGAGCGCCGTATCGCTGAACCTTTTCTTGCCCTCTTCGAGCCCCAGAACGTGGTTGGCTGCCCGGGCCATGAGCCGATGGCCGCCGGTGAGAAACCCGCCGTAGTCGAAGCCATGCATCATGCCTCGCAGGATGTCGAGCTGCTCAAGCATGAGGGCAAGCGCTTCGCTGGCATCGACGGTGGGCGCGCCCCTTCCCTTCCCCGATGTGTAGTCCCTGAGGGCCTTCCTGAGATCGGTCGCAATGCCGATGTAGTCCACCACGAGCCCGCCCTGCTTGTCGCGGAAGACGCGGTTGACTCGGGCAATGGCCTGCATGAGGTTGTGGCCCTTCATCGGCTTGTCGATATACATGGTATGCACGCTCGGCGCATCGAAGCCGGTGAGCCACATGTCGCGGACGATGACGAGCCGGAGCGGATCGTCGGGAGCTTTGAAGCGCTTTTCGAGACGTTTCTTTGTCTGGGCCGAGTAGATGTGGGGGCGAAGCGAGGGCTTGTCGCTGGCCGATCCGGTCATGATCACCTTGATCGCCCCTTTTTCGGAATCGTCGCTGTGCCAGTCGGGCCGTAGCGCAACGATGGCGTCGTAGAGGTGAACGCAGATTTCGCGGCTCATGGCGACGATCATCCCTTTGCCTGCCACCGCGTTGCAGCGCTCCTCGAAATGGGTGACGAGGTCAACGGCCACCTGCCGGATACGCGGCTCAGAGCCGACCACCTTTTCAAGCGCCGCCCACCGGCTCTTCTGGCGGTTGCGTTCACTCTCCTCCTCGTCCTCGGTGAGTTCCTCAACCTCCTCGTCGATCTCCGGCAGGAGTTCCTCGTTGAGGGTGAGCTTTGCAAGGCGCGACTCGAAATAGATCGGCACGGTCGCGCCGTCCTCCTTTGCCTGCTGGATGTCGTAGATGTGGATGTAGTCTCCGAACACTGCGCGAGTGTCGCGGTCTTCGCTCGATACCGGCGTGCCGGTGAAGGCCACGAAGGTGGCATTCGGCAGCGCGTCGCGCAGATGCTGGGCGTAACCGACCTGCCAGCCTCTGGCGTCGCCCTTGAACTTCGCCTCGAATCCGTACTGGGTGCGGTGCGCTTCGTCAGCAATGACGACGATGTTATTGCGGTCGGAGAGCATGGGGAATGTATGCTCCTCCTCCGTCGGCATGAACTTCTGGATGGTGGTGAAGATAATGCCGCCCGATGGCCGGTTAGAGAGTTTCGCCCGAAGATCGTGACGGTCTTCCGCCTGGACGGGATGCTCGCGCAAGAGATCCTCCGAAAGCGAAAAGACGCCGAAGAGCTGGCCGTCGAGATCGTTGCGGTCGGTGATGACAACGATGGTCGGATTCTGCATGGCGGTTTCGCGCATGACGCGAGCCGCAAAGCAGACCATCGTGATGCTCTTGCCGGAACCCTGCGTGTGCCACACCACGCCCCCTTTGTGGTCACCCCTGACCCGCGAAGCCGAAACGACCCTCTCGATGGCGGTTCGCACGGCGAAGTACTGGTGATACCCGGCGACCTTTTTGACAAGTTCACCTTCGTCCTCGAAAAGGATGAAAAAGCGAAGATAATCACAGAGGCGCACCGGATCGAATATACCCCGGATCATGGTTTCAAGCTCGTTGAAGCGCCCGAGCGGATCGAGCGTTTCGCCGTCGATGCTGCGCCACGCCATGAAGCGCTCGATGCTCGACGAAAGTGAACCCATGCGGGCCTCGCTGCCATCCGAAATGACAAGCATCTCGTTATAGCTGAACAGGTCGCCAATCTGCTCCCTGTAGGTCTGGAGCTGGTCAAACGCCTTGCCGAGGTCGGCGTTCTCGTCTGCCGGATTCTTCAGTTCGATGACAACAAGCGGCAGGCCGTTGACAAAGAGCACGATGTCGGGGCGGCGGTTGTGGTGCGACCCCTGAACGGTGAATTGGTTGACCGCCAGCCAGTCGTTGCCGCCGGGATTGGCGAAATCGATGAGCCGGACGAGATCGCCGCGACTCTCCCCGCCCTGCAGGTACTCGACCGGCACGCCGTTGACGAGCAGACGGTGAAACGCCTGATTGGCTGAGAGCTGAACGGGATGATCGAGCCTGAGCACTTGCTGCACGGCCTCTTCGCGGGCGGCGGCGGGAACCTGCGGATTGAACCGGGCGACAGCCTCCCGCAAGCGCGAGGTAAGCACCACGTCGCGGTAACACGCGCGTTCGGGTGCGTCTCCGTCGGGCGCAATGTCGGGGCCGAAGCGGTGGTGGTATCCTGTTTCCCGGAGCCAGGCGATGGCTTCCCGTTCGAGCTGCTCTTCCGTCATCATTTGGGGGACGGGTTCACTGGTTTATACGATTGCGGCAAGATTCTCCTCTCTTGACTGGGCTTTTCTCCCCCTGATTCTCTTCGGAAAAGTCGAGGATTTTCGGTTTGCCGTCCTGCCAGATGACGGCGTATTGCCCAAGCCGTTTTTTCTTGTCGAGCGCATTCTTCACCGCTCTCTGAAGCGCATCCAACGCAAGCTGAGCTTCTTGTGAGGGAGTGGATTGTTGGCTAACGATCATGGCTTAGACTCCTTTAGCAGTATCTGATAATACGTTTCGTGCAATACGTAACGGTTTGTTTGCTTTTGTTCAAAAACCAGGACAGGAGGATTTTCATCGTTCATAAAACAAACACAGTGATCCACGCGGTAGCAGTACTCTTCAAACAGGTTGCGCAAGCTCCGGGGAAAACGGCGTTCAATATCCGAAACCGGGATGCTGTGCCCGCCGCTGGCCACACGTTCAGCAACGCGCTTTTTCGAGAGTTCAACGGATGGAAGCGCCAGATAGAACAGAACAGTGTACCAGCCATCCCGTCTGAGACGGTCAATGAGTTTCAGGTGGGTTCGCCCGGCAAGGGTTGTTTCGAGAGCAAAATCTTCTCGACGATCAATGCGTTCGGCCACCTCATGCAGAAAAATCCGGCTCGCGGCCATCAGTTCCCTCTCCGGAGCAAATGGAGACAATCCGGCGGCAATGAGATCGGCGTTGATGAATCGCTCACACCCGGCTACACCCGGCAGATACTCAAGAGCGAAGGTTGTTTTGCCTGCCCCGTTTGGCCCTGCAATAACCCAGCATGTCGGCATTGGCTATCCCCGGTTCAACGCATTGATTATTGTCATATCTGCATCCACCGAACTTTGCTGGCGGACACTTCAAGATAACTGATACCATCCATACCTTTGTTCTCCGACGTTTTCTCCGACACTTTCTCCGACGTTTTTCACAGCCCCGCCTCCCCGACCATCGCCTCAGCCTCCGGCAGACGAAGCCTGCCAGAGATCAGGCGAGGAAGCAGGGTGTCGCGGATCAAAGCGAGGGTTTGGATTTTGTGTTTATTCTCAACAATACGATCAAAAACAGGTGCAATCAAATCTGTAAAACACTTGAGCAAAACTTCCGGAGGTTTTATTGCTGATATTTCCCTGAAAGATTTCTTATTAATTTCCATAAATGTTGAACCATTTGAGCGATTTTTGATCAACTCCATATGATTCTTGCACCAGAACAACATATACAAAGGTGAAAGAACACTATCCGGCAAAATCGCAATGTACCCCTGATTAATACACAACGGAATCCCGGCAATTGCCAGATAACCAATTGGAGCACGAGACGACAACAATAATGTGCCTTTTGGTAATAATCCTGAGCTTATTTTTTCAACGCCTTTTTCAGAGATCATGCGTTCCGTTTTCAATAAAACCGGCGATTCCTGAGCAGACAAATCTTTTGGCGTTGTCCATGCAAATTCAGCAGGTTCCCAATAAGAAATCTCTTTTGTAGATGGCGTTCCACCACCGACAGACTGAACAAGTTCTCCCAATGGCAAAACCTCCCACCCCGCCGGAATCGGCCCAAGCTCGGAGTCCTGAAATGCGTCGGGAAAAAGGGCTGCGGTGCCGGCATCCATGCCTTGCGGCTCCTCGCCTTGCTGTTTGGCTTTGACGGGGTCGAAGTCGATAAACCACGACTTGAACATCGCCTGCGCGATGGATTCAAGCGTGGCGTTGGTTTCACGCAGCAGCGCGATGCGGTCGTCGAGTGCGGATAAAATATCGGCAATCGATTGTTGCTCTGCAATTGGAGGACAAGGAACTTCAAAATCCTCAATCATACCTTTTGTCAAGGCGTTACGTGTTGCTCCAGCCGATGCTAATGAATGCATCAATTCCTGTTGATAAGGAGAAGCAAGAAAATACCTGACAAATCGAGCATCAAATATTGAGGAATTCGGTCTGATGATCGAAACGTGTTGATTGACACGTGCTGGCAAATAATTTCGATTCACCATACAAACCCGAGCAACAGAATCCCCAGTGATGTTTAATAAAATATCACCTTGGTGAAGCTCAACGTTGTCAAGTTTTTTGGATTGAACTTCATTGATATAAACCAGTCCTTCACTTACAAAGCCATCGTTATAAACATTTTGACTCCGGATTAATGCAATCGGACCTTGTTCCAGATAAACATCTTTTCCACCTCTTGGGGTAGCGCCACTGCCAATTTTCGTACAATAATCACCTAATCGCTCCAATCTCCACTCAGAACTCATACCCCAGCCCTCCCAGCTTTTCGCAGGTCAGCGTTATCTGCGTCCAATACCTCCCAACGTCCTGACTTGGTCGGACCAATATGATGGATTTTACCAGCGGCTTTGAGCGCATTGAGGTGATGTTGAACGCTGTTGATGCTCATACCACAGAGCGCAGACATTGCTTTAACACTGAGTTCTGGTTGTTCCTTAATTAATGCAAGCAATTTTTCTTTGGGGTTTCTTTGGGGTTTCTTTGAGGTTTCTTCGGTTTTAACCTCTTTACTGTAGTCCGTAAACTGAGATGCATCATCACCATATGAAGGGCGCTCGAAACTGGCGATAAAGAGTCCGGCAGTCTGGCGGAACTGCGCTGTGGGGGCATTTTCAAGAATGAGCGGCATTCCGCGACCCCACCCTTCAACCATATGGATTCGACGGAACAGCTCTGCAATCAGAGGGTTTCGGCGGCGTGAGACGTTGCCCCTGCGCATCTCTTCTATCGACAGTCCGTCATAAAGTCCGCCGGGATTGCGTATTTCGACACGGTTTCTGAAAACGGCAATCTGGACGTAGTCGGGGTCGCGATAGTCGCGATGGCAGAAAGCGTTGATGATCGCTTCCCGCAATGCGGCCATTGATATTTCCGGCACATCGACCCGGTAGAGCCCATCGAGACGCATTCCGATATGAATGTTCCTGAGGATATATTTCTGAGCCTCTTCGATCAGTTCAAGCATATCGCCGTCAAAGTCGTGACGGTCAATGATGGTGGAGCTGCTGGTAGTTGCAAAAACGGCACAGCGAAGCTGAAGCGGAGGTTCAGCGGCAAAGAAAAGTTTTACTGCATTCAGCAGCTTTCCGTTCCTGATGAGGCTCAGCTTGTCAAGAGCGTTTTCCGCATTATCCCAGCTCAGTTCTGCAAGTTCGACGAAGCGCCTGATTTTACCTGCATCGAGCTTCTCCATAGAGAGGGTTTCCGGCTCGCAGGGTTCGTTATCCCAACGCATGGCCTCTTTGTGCTTGTGCAGAATAATGTTTTCCAGTTCACGGCTGGTAAGCTGGCGATCCTCATCGGCAACCCGCATATAGGCGCGGCCCCAGGCGAAATATGGCATGTCCTTTCCGCTGAAGGCGATATGAAGACAGCTCTTGCCGTCAAGCATCGCAAGCTCGATCTGCGGATAGATTCGGGGTTCAATATGCGCCCCGATACTCTGTGACAGATCACGGAGTATTTTTTCACTGACATCGAGACCAACCACGCTTCCGTCCGGCGATACGCCAAACCAAAGCTCACCAGCACCGTGCTTGTTGAGAATGGCGACGATCGAAATCAGTCCCTGCTTCAGTTCGGCAAGGCTTTTTTTCAGTTCGACGCACTCGCTTTCTCGCAGTGGTGCAGACCGTTCAGAACTCATACCCCAGCCCTCCCAGCTTCTGGCGGATCACCTGATCCAGTTCAGCTCCCCTTGCCATCTGCTCGCCGAGGGTTTCCGTCAGGCGCTGCATCTTTTCAGCGAAGGCTTCGTCGTCCTCCTCGACGGCTTCGGCTCCGACGTAACGGCCGGGGGTGAGCACGTGGCCGTGTTCGGCGATCTTCTCCAGCGACACGGAAGCGCAGAAGCCGGGAATATCTTCGTACTGGCCATCGCCGCGCCAGACGTGAACCGTGTCGGCGATCTTCGCTATGTCTTCATCGGAAAAGACTTTCTGCACACGATTGATCATCGAGCCGAGCTTTCGCGCGTCGATGAAGAGCACTTCGCCCTTGCGTGTGCGCTTCTCCCTCGCAAGGAACCAGAGGCACGCCGGAATCTGCGTATTGAAAAAGAGCTGGCCGGGCAGAGCAACCATCACCTCCACCTTGCCCGACTCGATCATCGTGCGCCGGATGTCGCCCTCGGTGTTGGTTGTGGAGGACATGGAGCCGTTGGCCAGCACAATGCCCGCCCTTCCCGTTGGTTTGAGGTGATGCAGAATGTGCTGCAACCAGGCGAAGTTGGCGTTGCCTTTCGGCGGCGTGCCGTACACCCAGCGGGGATCGTTTTCGAGGCTTGCATGCCACCAGTCGGAGATGTTGAAGGGCGGATTGGCGAGCACGAAATCGGCTCGAAGGTCGGGGTGCTGGTCGCGCACGAAGGAGTCGGCAGGCTCCTTGCCGAGGTTGTAGTCGAGCCCGCGGATGGCGAGGTTCATGGCCGCAAGCCGCCAGGTGGTCGGGTTCGACTCCTGCCCGTAGATGGAGATGTCGCCCCGTCTGCCACCGTGCGCTTCGATGAACTTTTCGGACTGTACGAACATGCCGCTGGAGCCGCAGCAGGGGTCGTAAACCTGGCCAGTGTGCGGAGCGAGCACTTCCACAAGCGTCCTGACAATGCTTGCCGGCGTGTAGAACTGCCCGCCCCGCTTGCCCTCGGCGCTGGCAAACATACCGATGAAATATTCATAGACCTGCCCGAGCAGGTCGCGGGCGTTCTGGCCGGTGTCGCCGAAGCCAATGGTGGAGATGAGATCGACCAGCTCGCCGAGCTTGCCGTCGGGCAGATGCACGCGGGCGTAGCGTTTGTCGAGAATGCCCTTGAGCTTCGGGTTTTCGTTCTCGATGAGCGTCAGGGCGTCGTCGATGCGTTTGCCGATGTCCGGCTGTTTGGCCTGTGCCTGGATCATTGCCCAGCGGGCTGCCGGAGGAACCCAGAAGATGTTGGCTTCGGTGTAGTAGTCGCGGTCTTCGAGCTCTTCGGAAATGATGTCCTGCGCCGCACCATCGAGGTAGTAATCATCCTCAACATCAGAAAAACGCATCGTGAGCTGCTGGCGATGCGAGCCGAAGCTGTCGGAGATATATTTGAGAAAGATCAGGCCGAGCACGATGTGCTTGTAGTCGGCGGGATCCATATTCGCCCGGAGCTTGTCAGCCGAAGCCCAGAGCGTCTTCTTGATGTCTTCGATCATTGAACAGCGGAATTGGAAAGGGAACGGCCACGGGCACCTGCCCCGAAAATCAGACGTAAGTTAAAAGATAACAAAGAGTTCAGGATTTATCCTGACAAACGAAGGGAGAAACATGCAGGAGTACAGTAAACGACCGGGCAACCACGGAAAGCTGCCCGGTCATTTTCAATTCACAATTCAACGGGGTTAGGTGCCGTGAATCACATTGGCCAAAATCTGTGCCACCCCCATTTCCTGAACGTTCACCTTGAGGATCAGTTCTTTTTCGAACCGAAGAGGCAGAGGATAACCAATAGTCAAAGCACTGATCGGATTTTTCTGCAAAAGTGAAATCCCATAATTGTTCGGTGCAGTAAATCCCCAGTTCGCCGCCGCCTCAAAGGATAAGGAAACAACATTCTGCCCGTCAAGATCGAGTGATACAAAAGTCAAGCCGGCAGGATCGTTCTGTCGTGTAACCGCCGCACAGACAAACACCCCCGGACCTTTCAGCCTGACAAGAACATGCTCTCCGATTGCTGCCGGAGCAATCAAACCCTGGGTCCTCCTGGCTCCTGTGATGAACGATGTCGTAGTCATGGCCTTCTCCTTGATTTTATTAACGAAAATGACCTTGTCCGATAAGTGGGCTCTCTTCTGCCACAAGCACCACGTCATCAGGCAACATGCCTGAAGAAGTTAAAACTGCTCTTGCATACATTTCATTCCGGCATGGAGAAACGACTCGCGACTTCCGACTTCTGAATCAGAAAACGGCAAGAAAACGGGTACTTCAAAGAGGGGGCAGGATGCTGATGATTCGACCGTCAGCGAGATTGGCTGTAATGGCATCGTCGCTCACCCGAACCTCCGTGATTCGCACATCACGCTTCACCGCAGTGTTCATACCACTTTCTCCTTATCAGATTGCGATTTTTGCCAATTACCGGCATCAGGGGTTGTCTCAAAAACCGGGAACGCCGAGCGCCTGCCTGGCAATGGAGCCGAAGGCTCCTGTTAATTCAGAACTCGATGTATTTCATGTATCGTGAAACAAAGCCTATCCGAAGTAATTAATAGATATATTAATCCGGCATTCAAACAGGTGACTGTTCATCTATAAATTCAAGCCCCATCAAGTAAGCCGCATAAGCTCCGACACCTGTCATGTCTATGCTTGCCGGATTAACTCTCTCCAAACATAGCCCCGGACTTCAT
>Ga0172375_10003941_pt1 | contig 22289 bp, 11 predicted proteins | sample LakKiv1m_FD_114537 | JGI IMG/M metagenome (GOLD analysis project Ga0172375, IMG submission 114537) | Freshwater microbial communities from Kabuno Bay, South-Kivu, Congo - kab_092012_11.1m | ecosystem: Environmental > Aquatic > Freshwater > Lake | place: Democratic Republic of the Congo... | reverse complement strand
GACTCGGGAACAGTCACTTAACCTCCTGAAGCAGCAGAAAGGAATAGGGTATGGCTACAAAGCTATACGTAGGTAACTTATCGTTTGACACAATGGAGGGCGACATCATGGAGCTCTTCAAGACTGTCGGAAACGTAGTTAGCTGCAACCTGATCACTGACAAGTTCACAAGCAAGTCTCGCGGATTCGCGTTCGTCGAGATGGGCTCGGATGCCGAAGCACAGAAAGCAATTACTGAGCTCAATGGCAAGGAACTCGACGGTCGCGCGTTGACGGTTAACGAAGCACGTCCCCGTGAAGAGCGTTCTGGGGGCGGCGGTGGTGGCCGTGGATTCGGCGGCGGCGGCGGTGGTGGCGGCCGTGGCGGTTACGGCGGTGGTGGCGGCGGCGGACGCGGCGGTTTCAGCCGTGGCGGTCGCTAATAGTCACTATTAGCTAAGCTAATTACAGGGCGTTCCGGAAACGGAACGCCCTGTTTCTTTTATGGAATTCGAGGGCATTTGAAAAGGCCTGTGCAGTACAAGCTATGCCGCCGGAGAATCAGGACTTTATCATGCTCATCACCAGTTCGGCGCTCTTTCGGGCAACCCCGCGTTTATCGTTAACCAGCGTAGCTGCATTCCTGCCGCAGGCTTCCCTGAACCAGATATCGGACAACAGTTTCCGGAACGCCTGCTCAAGCTCAACGGCATTTTGAACCTGCACCAGGGCATTTGCCGAAAGGAAATCAGCAACAACAGCGGTGAAATTCTCCATGTTGGGGCCTACAACAATGGGCTTCCCGTAAAGCGCTGGTTCTATTATGTTCTGTCCGCCTTTTCTCGTGAGGCTCTTACCCACAAATATAACCGAAGCACATGCATAGAAATTCTTCAATTCACCCGTGGTATTAACAAGGAGCACATCATAATTGACCGGCTTTCCCGCATTCCTGGCATCCAGATCCGTGCGCCTGATATACGAAAGACCTGCCCGCCGGATTTCTCCTTCAACTTCAGCGCTTCTCTCCGCATGCCTTGGAACCAGCACGAGGCGCAAATTACAAAAAGACGGCTTGAGACCCTTGTAAACTTTCAGCAGAACAGCTTCCTCGCCCGGCCAGGTGGAACCACATGTCAATATCAAGTCTTTCGATGTCATTCCTGCAAGCTGAAGCACTTCCCTTGCCTTCTCCTCCCCGTCCGGATCAAACTGCGCCACATCATACTTTGCAATGCCGATGACATTGACCTTCGAATCCACAGCACCAAGATCAACCAGCCTTTTCTTATCCGCATCACTCTGGACAAGAAGCATGTTCATATCGCCCAGTATCTTCCTTGAAAACACCTTCAACAGTTTGTAGCCCCTGTAAGATGACTCGGAAATCCTCCCGTTTATGATGGCAACAGGAATCCCTTTTAGCCTGGCATGCCGGATAAGGTTTGGCCACAACTCGTTTTCGGTCAGTATCAGCGCCAGCGGATTAAGGGTTCCCAGCACACGTTTGACGACAAAAGGAAAATCTGATGGAAAATACAGCAAAACGTCTTTCGGGTTAAGGCGGCCTTCTGCAACCCTGTACCCGGTGGAAGTGGTTGTGGTCAGGACAAAAGCAGCGCCCTTGTTAAGAAACCGCATTTCGTCAATGAATTTCAGGGCTACATAGATCTCCCCCACGCTTACAGCGTGGATCCATATTCGCCTGTTCGCCGCCAACTGCTTGACAGTCTCGGGTGAGTAGTAGCCCAGCCTTTGCAGGAAATGCTTCCTGTACCCGCCCCGCTTCCACATCCTCGCGAGAAACCGCGGAAGCATCAGCGCGAAACCTAACGAAAACAACACATTATAGAAAAACCACAACATCAATTTCTCCCGGAATCTTATGCAAGAGTCTTATAACAACATTCTAACATCTTCTTGCCTTATTAAATAGGCATTCGGCAATCTGAAATCGGCATTTTCCTATGCTCTCGGATGCGCCTCTTCGTAAACCTTCCTCAACCGCTCAATCGTAATATGCGTATATATCTGGGTCGTCGAGAGGCTCGCATGGCCCAGCAGTTCCTGCACGCTCCTCAAATCGGCACCGGCATCAAGCATATGCGTCGCAAACGAATGCCGCAAGGCATGGGGCGAAAGGTTCTGGTTCAAACCAGCGGCCACAAGGTATCTCTTCATGATCCGCTCCATTGACCTTGTCGTGAGCGTCTTTCCCCTCACATTAAGGAAGACCGGTTTCAGCCTGTTCTTCTGGGGCCACAATTCGCCGGCCTTTCTTAACATCGCCGAAAGTGCGCGGCCGGCAGGACGGCCAAGCGGCGCCAGCCTTTCCTTCTTGCCTTTTCCACGCACCTTAACAACCCCGGACAGTTCGTCGATCCTGTCTTCCGTAAGCCCCGCAATTTCGCTCACTCTCGCACCAGTACTGTAAAGCAGCTCCAGTATCGCAGTGTCCCGCAGGACCACATACTCATCAAAACCGGACGGCGCGCTCAAGTTCTTTCCGCCCGTCTTCTTCGCAAGTTTTGCGGGCATCTCCAGAAGCCTCCCCACTTCGGCAACCGAAAGGATCTCCGGAAGCTTCCTGCTCCGCTTCGGTGCACGTAGCCCGCTGAAAGGGTTTACCTCAACATACTCCTCGCGAACCATGAACCGGTAGAACGACCTCAGGCTTGCCAGCTTCCTTGCCGTGGTCGTTGCCTCGCTTCCCCGTTTCTGGAATTCAACGAGAAACTTGCGGGCAGTGAAAACATCGGCCTCATCCCACTTGACACTTTCAGCTGGCTTGTCACCCCAGATAAACTTCACAAACTGCCCGATATCGAGCAAATAATTCGAAATCGTATGCGGGGACGCATTCCGTTCGTTCCCGAGATAATTCAGGAAATGCTCCACGCACCTGTTGCTCCTTATCTGGCACGTATTCTCAATTGTCATTGCCCGTCTCAGGACTTATCGGCCGCAGGACCAGGTACTTCCGCCAGCACCACTGGATTCTTGATCTGGCTCAGGTATTTCCCGTACATCTTTTTCAATGCCGCTTTCTGGCGCGGCGAAAGAAACTTCTTCCGCCCGTAATGCTGCGACAGGGAAGTGAAAAACAGCTTGTCGTCAAACACCCGCCTGCCGCGGTTCACAGGCGGTTTCCACTCCGTAACTGAAGCCATTGCCTCAAGAATTGCCCCGCATTCGGGGTCTTCCTGCTGCTGCTCGGCACTACCCATCTCAAGATGTTCCTTCCTGGATTCGAAATCTGGTATTTGGGATGCATGAGACATAACGATACGGTCAAGCGCACCAACCTGCCGGTCGCTTAGCCGCCGCCCGGTGCTTGCCTGCGAATGAAGCGACTCAACAAATTTCTTTGCGGAATCATCCATGTCCAGGGTCTGTAGAAGCTCGATCTTCCTCATCGTCGATTCCCGCGGCGGTTGAACCTCGGCCGACTGGGCCATCTCCGCCAGGCCGGCATCGGAAAGCAGCGATTCAACCCCGGGAATCTGCTCCTTGTAACGCCACACTATCCTGACGAGCGCCACCAGCTGACGAACGGATATCTGCTTCTTGCCATCGTCCATCTGCTTCCGGACGGAATCCACAAACCCGTTGTCACTGTAAGTCTTCTTTCCCCGCTTGGTTTCGGGAGCCCATTGAGTTATTTTCTGCATCAAATCAAGGACCTGCCTTACCGCATTCTGGTCAGCCGGCGGCTCTTTCACCTTGGCCATCCAGCCCTCAAACTGCTTGTAGAAGTCAGAAAGCATCGTTGTCCAATCAACCGTGCCCTCCTCTATCCTGTCGAGCTGGGCCTCCATCAGGGCTGTGAATTCAACATTGAACAGCTCTCCGAGGTTTGTCACCAGCAGGTCGCTGACACTCATTCCCAGTTCTGTAGGAGAGAGGGAACGCTTCTCGCGGATAACGTATTTCCTTGCGTGAAGAGTGGAGATAATAGATGCGTAAGTGCTGGGCCGGCCCACGCCGTCTTCCTCAAGGGCTTTGATCAGCGAAGCTTCACTGTAACGAGGCGGCGGCTGGGTCTCCTTCCGGTCGGCCAGCCATTCCAGGCATTCAAGAGCCTCCCCTTCCGACAGCGGCGGCAGCCGGTCCAGGTTCTCCTCGCCCTCCTCGCCCTGCGCCTCCAGCTGTTTCTCAACGTCCGCACCCGTCACCTTCATATAGCCGGGGAACTTTATCTCGGAAGCGGAAGCATGGAAGATGTACGTGGTTTTTCTTTCTCCGGCCGGGGCCGCCTCGATCTTCACAGTCTTCTGCTCAATCTTTGCAGGCACCATCTGGCTCGCAACAAACCGTTTCCATATCAGCGTGTAAACCTTCAGCTCACTGCTATCAAGCCGGTGCGCCACGCTGTCAGGCGTCCTATTGACATCCGTCGGCCTGATCGCCTCATGGGCCTCCTGCGCGCCCGAACGGCTCTTGTAGTAATTCGGCTTTTCTGGAAGATACTCGGTGCCGAAAGTCCCATGTATAAGCGAACGGCATGACTGCAGGGCATCCTGGGCAATGAAGAATGAATCGGTACGCATGTATGTGATCAAGCCGATCGGCCCGTCGCCAAGATCAACGCCTTCGTACAGCTTCTGCGCTATGCTCATTGTCCTCTTAGGTTCATAACCGAAGGCACTGGATGCCGCCTGCTGAAGACTGCTCGTGATGAAAGGTGGCCCAGGCCGTTTCGACACTTCCTTAATTGCGATTTCCGCGACCTTAAGCGACCGCCCGTCCAGGTCTTTCTTGATATTCTCGGCCTGTTCGCCGTTCTTGATCTCAGCCTTCTCGCCGTCAACCCTTACAAGCTTGATCCTGAACGGATCGAGGGGCTCAATAAGTTTCCTGACCTTTGCGCCAAGGAGCCAGTATTCCTCGGGAACAAAACTCTTGATCTCTTTTTCCCGCTCACAAACGAGCCTCAATGCAACGGACTGCACCCGGCCGGCGCTTAAGCCGCGCCGGATTCGCCGCCACAGCACTGGACTTACCGTGTAACCGACGATCCGGTCAAGGATACGCCTGGCCTGCTGGGCATTCACCCTTTTGATGTCAATATCACCGGGATGCGCAAACGCCTTTCTCACCGCTGCCGGCGTTATTTCGTTATACTGGACACGGAAAAAAGTCTTTGTCGCCTTCTTGTCAGTGAGAATTGTCTTCAAATGCCACGCTATCGCCTCACCTTCGCGGTCAGGGTCGGGCGCAAGGTAAATGGTATCGCATTTCTCAGCCGCCTTTTTCAACTCTTCAACAACTTTTAGCCTTGTCTTGACAAGCACATACTTGGGCTTGAAGGAATCCTTGATATCAACACCGATATTCTTCAAAGGCAGATCACGGACATGCCCCATGGATGACTTGACCACAAAATCCTTCCCCAGGATCTTGTTTATCGTCTTTGCCTTGGCAGGCGATTCTACAATTACCAGATTAGTTGCCATCACATACCCCCTGATTAACGCACTCCACAATCCGTCCCGGCTGCATGCGGATCATCTTTTTCATCTCCAGTCCAATCAATAGCGAGGCCACTGCAGAAGGCTTCATCCCGGACACACGGATGATACTGTCAACATTCTGCTCCCCCCTCTCCAGCAATCCCATTATACAAAGTTCTTCTTCCGAAAGCCGGGGCACCGGCCTGCTCCGGGTAACAGACCTGCCGGAGCCCGGAGGGATCAGGAATTCGTATTCACTGATTATGTCTTCAACATCAACGACAAGTTTTGCCCCGCTCTTAATAAGCTTATGCGTTCCCTGCGAAGCTGGCGAATCAATCCTGCCTGGAACTGCAAAGACAGTCCGTCCCTGTTCGAGAGCCTGGTTCACCGTAATCAATGCGCCGCTCTTCAATCCTGCCTCAACAACTACGACTCCTTTTGAAAGACCGCTTACAATCCGGTTGCGGATCGGAAACGTAGTCTTGTCGGGCTTACGTCCGAATGGAAATTCCGAAATCACTGCGCCGTGCGCCGAAATCTCCTTTGCCAGGTCCTTGTTTGAGACTGGGTACAGGCAGTCAAGTCCGCTCCCGATCACCGCAAGGGTGCGCCCCTTTGCCTTTATTGCAGCACGATGCGCCACCGTATCAATGCCCTCGGCCAGCCCGCTCACAACCGTAAAACCCGCGCCAGCAAGCCGGAACGCCAGTTTTTCAGCGCACTGGAGCCCGTAATTGGTCGGGTGCCGCGTCCCGACTATAGCAATCGAATGCGTATCACGGCTCTCCAACTCACCGCTGACATAAAGGGCCAGCGGCGGGTCATGAATTTCAAGTAGCTGTTTTGGATACTCGGCGTCAATCTGCGTTATCAGGCGCACGCCTGATCCGGCAGCCCGCTCCTGTTCACCCTCCCAGTCAACAGAGTCCCTCTGCCTCAGAATGGCCTGAGCGCATTCCGGCCCGACACCCGCCTGGATGAGCGAGTCACTGCCGGCCGTGAAAATTGCAGACGCTGTTCCGAGGGCAGATACCATTGTGCGGACCCCGACCGGGCCCACCTTCTCCATCATGTTAAGAGCTATATATGCTTCCCGTTCGTTCATCTGCACCTACACCGGATAGAAAACGTTGAGCTAACTATCAAACATTTCGAATCTTGGCAAGAAGTCTTAAAACTCTTGGCTTTCTCCTGAAGTTTGCTACAACTCGCACGGCAAATAAATAAAGGAGAGAGACGTGGCCGGCGAATATGTATTCAATTTGCAGAACCTGACAAAGCAGCATGGCAACAAAACCATCCTCGAGGACGTCAACCTCTCCTTCTTCTTCAAGGCAAGGATAGGAGTCATTGGCAGTAACGGTTCGGGCAAATCAAGCCTACTGCGAATCATGGCCGGCATAGACAGGGAATTTGTCGGATCAGCCGATATCGCTAAAAACGTGACGATTGGATACCTGGAACAGGAGCCCCTGATCGGCACCGGCAAAACCGTCAGAGAAGTCATCGACGAAGGTGTCGCCGGCCAGCGGGCCAAACTCACCCGCTATGACCAGCTCTGCGAGAAACTCGGCGAGACCCTGTCCGATGAGGAAACAGCAAAACTCAACGACGAATTCGACCTGCTCCAGAAGGAAATAGACACTCAAAACCTCTGGGAGCTTGATCACCATGTAGAAATGGCGATGGAAGCCCTGCGGGTACCCGACGCCGAAACAAAGATCGATATTCTTTCCGGGGGCGAACGCCGGCGCGTTGCGCTCTGCCGCCTTCTTTTGCGGAACCCCGACGTGCTCCTGCTGGATGAGCCTACGAACCATCTCGACACTGAATCTGTTTCATGGCTGGAAGAATACCTGAAGCGGTTTGCGGGCACATTAATCGTTGTTACCCACGACCGTTACTTCCTTTCCAATGTCACCGAATGGATACTCGAGCTGGACGGAGGCCGCACCTACCCTTACAAAGGCAATTACGAGAAATGGCTGGAACAAAAGCAGGCAATAACTGATCAGCAGGCCAGGCAGAACGAGTCACGGAAGAAGCTGCTTGAACAGGAACTGGCCTGGGTTCGCATGAACGCATCAAGCCGCCTGACGAAAAACAAGGCAAGACTGAAACGATACGACGAACTGGCCGCGCAGGAGTTCGACACCCGCGAGGAAAGGCTCACCATCCAGATTCCGCACGGCCGCCAGCTCGGCAACAAGGTCGTGGAAGCTGTAAATCTCACAAAGGCATACGGCGACAGGATAATCATGGAAAACGTAAACTTCAGCCTGCCCCGCGGCGGCATTGTGGGCGTTATCGGCGGAAACGGAGCGGGAAAAACAACGCTTTTCAGGATAATGACAGGCGAAGAAAAACCAACCAGCGGCAGCCTGGTCATCGGCGACAGTGTTCAAGTTTCCTACGTCAACCAGTCCCGCGAAGGGCTGAATCCTGACAATGCAGTCTGGGAGGAAATCGGCGGCAGCAGGGAAACGATCGAAGTCGGCGGGCGCGAGATGGGCGTCCGCGCCTACTGCGCCAGGTTCAATTTCAAAGGTACAGAACAGCAGAAAAAAGTCGGAGTGCTTTCGGGCGGCGAACGCAACCGCGTCCACCTTGCCAAACTCCTTAGAAGCGGAGGGAACCTTCTCCTCCTCGACGAACCGTCAAACGACCTCGATCTCGGGACACTGCGCTCCCTGGAGGACGGGTTGATGGACTTCGGGGGATGCGCCATGGTAATCAGCCATGACCGCTGGTTTCTTGACCGTATAGCAACCCACATCCTTTCATTTGAAGGAAACAGCGAAGTCATCTGGTTTGAAGGCAACTACCAGGCATTCCACGAATGGCGCCGGAAAGCACTTGGTGACGACTATCAGCCCCATCGGGTCCGCTATCGTCCGTTTAAACACTGATCAACAAACTTGCAAGGCGCCGGTTACGTTAATATAAAGTCAGCAGATGAGACCAAGGAAAGTAAACCTTACTCCTGAACAGCAGACAAAGCTTGTCGCGGAACTCCGCCGCGACCAGGACATCCGGCAGAAAAGTTACAGGGAACGGGCAATGAAGCTCTTTCCCCATGTCTGCGCACGGTGCGGTCGCGAATTCTCCGGGCTGAGACTCCGAGAACTTACAGTCCACCACAAAGATCACAACCACGAGAACAATCCGAACGACGGAAGCAACTGGGAACTGCTTTGCCTGTACTGCCACGATCATGAACACGAGAAATTCAAGATCGCAGGGCACTACGGAGGATCCGGACCTGCCGAGAATAAAGCGTCCACCTTCAGCCCTTTTGAAAACCTTGACACACTGCTCAAGCCGGGCAAGAATCAAAACGAATAAAGCAACGATGGAACCGCAGATTAACACAAATGGACACTGATAAAGACAAGACGATTCAACCACGGATGGCACGGACACAGGCTTTCCAAATCAGTGTTTCATCAGTGACATCAGCTTAATCCGTGGTTGTTCCTGCCCTATCCGCGCTTTCAATCGGCATTAGGCATTCGAAAATCGGCAATCTCATTCCGACCATGTCAGGACGACCTTGCCAGAATTGCCGGAACGCATGACATCGAATGCTTTCTGGAATTCAGTGTAGTGGAACCGATGCGTGATTACCGGCGTAACATCGAGCCCGCTCTGGATCATGGAAGTCATCATGTACCAGGTTTCGTACATCTCGCGCCCGTAAATCCCCTTGATTGTGAGCATGTTGAATATGACCTTGTGCCAGTCAATCGTCAGATCCTTCCCTGGAATACCCAGCACGGCGATTCTTCCGCCATGGCACATATTGTCTATCATGTCGCGTAACGCAGCCCCGCTGCCTGACATCTCCATGCCAACATCGAATCCCTCTTTCATGCCAAGTTCTTTCTGCACATCCCCGAGACTCCGCTCGCTGACGTTGACTGCCGCCGTGACTCCCATTTTCTTCGCCAGTTCCAGCCTGTAAGGATTCATGTCAGTAATGACAACGTAACGCGCGCCGGCATGCCTGGCTATTGCTGCGGCCATGATCCCGATCGGACCGGCTCCGGTGATCAGGACATCTTCACCCAGGACAGGAAACGACAAGGCAGTATGGGTGGCATTGCCAAGCGGATCAAAAGACGACAGCACTTCCAGCGGTATCCTCGGATCGCAGTGCCAGACATTAGTTACAGGAATGCTTAAATATTCCGCATATGCGCCAGGACGATTGACTCCGACGCCCATGGTGGCTGCACACAGGTGGCGACGGCCGGCCATGCAGTTACGACAGCGGCCGCAGACAATATGCCCCTCGCCGGAAACCAGCTCACCCACTTCAAGGTCCGTAACATTGGCGCCGAAACCGACAACCCTTCCCACAAACTCGTGCCCGACAGTCATCGGCACGGGAATGGTTTTCTGAGACCATTCGTCCCAGTTATAAATGTGCACATCAGTTCCGCAGATAGAAGTCTTGAGGATCTTGACTATCACATCATTTATCCCGGGCTCCGGTACCGGCACTTCCTCCAGCCACAACCCCTGTTCCCTCTTCGACTTCCTGAGCGCCATCATCATTTTCTTAGTCATTAAAGCCCCAATTCCTTCTTTGTTTCCGCAAACATTCTAATAACGAAATCAAGGTCCTCGTGTGAATGCGCCGCAGAAATCTGGACTCTTATGCGCGCCTTGCCCTTCGGAACCACGGGGTAAAAGAAGCCAATGACGTAGACTCCTTTTTCAAGCATGCTGGCCGCCATTTTCTGTGCCAGAACGGCATCGCCCAGCATGATGGGCGCAATTGGATGACTGCCTTCTGGAATCTGGAATCCATTCTCCTTCATGCCTTTTCTGAAATACCTTGTATTCTCCTCTAGTCGGTCCCTCAGCGCGGTTGAAGCAGAAAGCATTTCCAGAGCCTTCAGCGAGCCTGCGACAATGGCAGGCGCAACCGTGTTGGAAAACAGGTAGGGCCTGGATCTCTGGCGGAGAATATCTATTATCTCCTTCCGCCCACTTGTGTAGCCTCCACTCGCCCCGCCCAACGCCTTGCCCATGGTGCCTGTGATGATATCAACACGATCCATGCAGTTGCGGTACTCATGGGTACCACGCCCTCTTTTGCCCAGGAACCCAACTGCATGCGAATCATCTATCATCACCAGCGCATCATATTTATCCGCCAGGTCGCAGATCTCACCCAGCCTGGCAATCGTCCCGTCCATGCTGAAAACGCCATCCGTGGCGATCATCCTGAACCGCGCAGACCGGGATTCCCCAAGCTTCGCTTCAAGATCGGCCATATCGCAATTCCTGTATCGGTATCTCTGGGCCTTGCAGAGGCGTATGCCGTCAATGATGCTGGCATGATTGAGCTCATCGCTGATCACCGCATCCTGTTCACCAAGCAGCGTCTCAAACAGGCCGCCGTTGGCATCAAAGCAGGACGAATAAAGAATCGTATCTTGCGTTCCCAGGAAACCGGAAATAGCGCGTTCAAGATCCTTGTGAATATCCTGGGTACCGCATATAAAGCGGACGGAAGATAATCCGTAGCCCCACTTCTCGCAGCCGGCCCTGGCGGCGGCAATAATATCAGGATGCGCCGATAAGCCTAGATAGTTATTGGCGCACATGTTGATGACCTGTTTTCCGTCCTTGAGACGGATGTTCACGCCCTGCGGGCTGGCAATTACCCGCTCGCCCTTGAAAAGGCCGTTCTCTTTGATCCCGGCAAGCTCTGTTTCAAGAAAATTCTTAATCTTTCCAAACATATTCACCCCAAAAACAGCCAGTGCCGAGCCCAGCGAGGATCATCTTGTCGAAGGCCAGCAAAGCAGGAACCTATCCATTACACCCCTGAATGTCAAAAAATAAACTGGCTGATGGCCACCAGCAGGTGTACTTAATAGCCCCAGGCACAAAGAGGCTCTGTCTCAAGTCTCCGGCACGCCACCAAAAAAGGTGTTGACAGAATCAAGAGTTATGAAGTATTATTTCAATAGAAAAGTTGAGAATAGCGTGGGGTTACTAAGTCTCGTGATTTATGGAACAAGGAGACTAGTCATGAAGATGATATATCGAGAAACAGGTCGGACGATTGCAGCAACCATGCTATCCGTCCTTTTCCTTTCCTTATCCTCCAACTCATATGCCATCAGCCCTGATCCTTATGCTGATTCTTTTGAAGACTATTCTCTTTATTCCACAATAATCGGAGTCAACGGCTGGGAAGCAGGCTTAAATACCAATTACGCAACGGTGACAAACGGCAACTGCAATGTCAGCCAGTATGGATGGATAGGCCATACCGGCGCGCGCCCCCTCGAGAGTGCGGCCCATACAAAGGTAGTCCGGCTGGACACCGAAACAGGAGCAGTTACGAATTTCTTCAGTACACCTGCGAATGGACCCATATGGATCGACATGATGGTACAGCCGCGGCAGTGGAGCCAGGACGATCCTCCATCGACTTCTGACGGTACTATAAAAGCCATGTTCTATTTTACAACAAACGGAAATCTGGTTACTTATAGCGGCGTGTCCCTGGGTGTCAACGCTTTCACCACCAACCTGAGCATGTCTTTGGCCAGTAACGAATGGGTGCGCTTAACAGTTCAAATGGATTACAGTGAGCTGAATGGCGATTTTGTGGATATGTTTCAGGTGCAATTGAATGGTGTTGCCATAACAAATGACATAGGATGGACAACCCCACTGGCAGAAGCCCAACCTGGGTCCTGGTTATATGTAGTAAACGCCGGCACATCGCTGGGAAAACTTAATTCTGTTCAGTTTTCAGGTATAGGCTATCTGGATGATTTTGTTGTTACAAACAGTCAGGTTAACTTTGGCGGGGGTACTTGGACGATAACAGTTGAGTATACACCGCTTTGGGCCGGCGGATCCGTCTCTTCGCCGACAGGCACATACTCGGTTGCAAACAATGATTCTTTCTATATCACGAACACTCCTGCAGCTTTCTGGAGTAACGCTTACATTGTTATCGACGGCATAGTACAGGCCCCTGTAGGCACATCGGGCTGGGCTACTGTCACCGGCAATCACACCTATACAAACGTTTTTGCGCCAATGATGGCCTTGAGCAATACACCGCATTGGTGGCTTTCACAGAACAATCTGACGAATGCTATTATTACCACGTTCGACGGGGCCGCAACCAATGATGCTGATGCCGATGGCTATCCTAACTGGCTTGAATATTTCACTTCAACTGATCCAAATGATCCCGCAAAGTATTTCAAATTAAATCAATACCGGATTGATGGAACAAATTACGTGGAATGGTTTAGCGATAACATTGATCCGAACCTTCCGCCATTTGCTTTAATGAGGTCAACCAATCTCGTTACGCAGCCGTTCACAAGAATCGCAAACATAGCAAGAGTTTCGACAAACACGTGGATGGAAACCGGGGCTCCGGCCGGTGTACCGGTATTCTATCGTGTTGCAGCTACCAATAGCACCCCGTAAGGTAAAATCTTTTATTTAGGAAAAAGCATCCTGCTCTTTAGGGGATGCTTTTTTGTTGGCCAGACCAGTCATAAGCCGCAGCTCGATGCACTATCTCTCTCGAATCAGCCTCAACCTATCCCTGCCCTATTTCGGCCGTCAGGATACACATGTGGCCATCAGGAGCCATTTCACCCCGACAACAGCTCTGTTTTTCTCAGGCTTTGACAAAACATTTACAATTAATAAATGGTCATTTTAGCCCTATTTCCCTACAATATACATCGTTGAAGAAGGTAATATTCTGGCTATTGCAGATGATGAAAAAACTGGTACATTATGTGCTTAAATAAGGTATCAGGATGAGGCAGATTACAATGAGAAACGGCACAAAGTTGATACTTGCTTTGGTTATCTCTGCCTTTTTCTGCCATGCAGCCAAAACACGCGCCGACGACTACTCCCAGACCTTTGACGCCTGGATTCAAATGACAGCCATTCCTTCCACATCAGGAATGGCTTATGCATATACCAATGACGACAACTGGATTCTTTATGGCGGCATGACAAGAACAAACCAGGGGGGAATCTGGCCTCTGGGAACATATCCTCCGGCAGCTCCCACCAACAATGATGTATGTAAAGCATTATGGATGGATGACTACGCATCTGTTTCAGGAAGAACAAATCTCCTGGGACAGGTTCTGAACGCATACCTGCTCTCACCTTTCCTTTCAAACGGTGTAGGCACAATAACCATGGCCTCGGGCTGCAGGCCATCCACCTCTACGACAAATAGTTTCGTCATAAAGATCTCCACTAACGGCATGGCAAGCTGGACTAATTTATTTACAGTTAACGCCACAAACTCCATAACTACGAATGCAAACTGGGTCACCAACAACTATTTGATAAATGTCTATACCGGCGCCTATGTCATGATAGAAAAGACAGGCGACAGTGGTGGTGGAGGCAATTACCTGGGTATCGAAGAAATAGGCATAGTTCTTCCTCCTTCTTATGTAACCATCACGAATGCGGCCATTTCCCCTGCGATACCGTTAACCGGCAGCAACGTTTCAGTTTCAGCTACGATCACGCCATTCGCAGAAGCCGTTAATCTCGATATATCAGTACGCTACAGCACCAACATGGGCGCTTCGTACAGTTCTATAAACATGTCATCCACCGGCGCCAATTACTATGTGACGGATACACCTTTACCGGCAATCACCGTCCCCGGCAGCAGGGTTTATTACTACATACAGGTTAACTTCGATGCCCGTTATTCCCTGCACCCTACAACCAACTGGCCCGCCTCAGGTTTTTCAAACAACTTTTATTACGTTCGGCAGCACCCGTTTGCTTCAAACTCAACATTTATGGCCGTGTCAGGATCACTCCACACAAACATGCTGCTTACCGGTGATAATCAATGGCGGATATTCACCCCAACAAATAATCTTCCGACACCTTCCTTTTTCTTTACTAATGCTGCAACTGTGTGGGGCGATAACATCCCGTCGGGTAATACCCTGCCCGTCAATGGATCTGCTGATAACGGCGGCCCTGTTATTCCTGTCAGCGAAACAGTTACCAACCGTTTATGCTTCTCGTTCAACGACACCAATTTGAATTATGACATCCAGAGGTGCGCATACGCCGATTTCACAGGATGGGGATTGTCTGCAACAAATTTCGGAAATTATACAAACAGTGAGGGCTGGATCTTTACCAACGCGAGAATAAATCAGGCATGGGAAACAGACCGGACTTTACGCGACAACTTTGCCCTTCTCTCTTACAATCAGGGGACACAGCAGTGCATAAGATCGCCGTATCTCTCCAATGGCGTAGGCACGGTCAGTTTCTGGTACCGTAATTACCAGACTAACGCATGGCCGGCCGCCGGCTTTACGCTCCAGAAGTCCACTAATGGAACTTCCTGGGTTACCGTTGACCAGGTTACCGGTATTCTTTCCCTCGATTACCTTTTCTATTCCAATTCCATAGGCGCAAAGGACTTTTATTACGTGAGACTGCTGAACAACACTAACGGAACCGGATCGAACTCAACTTTCTGTGTAGACGAGTTTGCCGTGAGCGAACCTGGTGCTTGTGTTATATTGTCGAATCCGCAGCCCCCGGGAGGCGGGATTCAGACAAACGCACAACCTGTAAACGTCTCCATTGATTTCACGCCATATGGCGGTGCGTCAAACGTGGCCTGCAGAGTTTATTATCGTTATTCACCTACCTCAACGAACTTTGACTCCAGCCCCATGACCAGCAATGGCCCAAACTCATTCGCTGGTACAATACCCCCAACACAGGCGGGAAAAGTGGATTATTATTTCCGGTGTACGTATGACGGGTTCATGGCCGGCCCAGCGGCCTACCCCAAGGATGCCCCTATCTCGTTCCTTTCTTACACCAATCTTTCCAATCCTACATCCACCAGGATACAGACTTTTGACGCTTGGGCACAAATGGCTGCCATTCCGTCTGTGTCCGGAATGGCTTATGTATATACGAATTCTGACAGCTGGTTCATGTACGGAGGTATGACAAGAACAAACCAGGGAGGAGTATGGCCTCTGGGCACATATCCTCCAGCAGCTCCCACCAACAATGCTGTATGTAAAGCACTATGGATGGATGACTACGCGTCTGTATCCGGACGGACAAACATCCTCGGAGAGGTGCTTAATGCGTACCTCCTCTCCCCTATTTTCTCAAACGGCATAGGAACAGTTACCCTGTCTTACGGCTGCAGGAACTCTCTTCCCAATACCAATACGTTTGTCATCAAAACTTCTTCTGATCTTATTAACTGGACTACCAACTTTACGATAATCGCAACGAATTCGATAACCACAAATGCAAACTGGGCAACCAACAGCTATTCGATAGGCACTTACTCCAACATTTACCTGATGATTGAAAAGCTTAGCGACAACGGCCCCGCAAACATACATCTTGGAATCGATGAAATCAGCGTATCTCCTCCGCCTGCCGATGTAGTTATTACAAATATCTGCTATTCGCCTGGTTATCCGTCAGCCTTTCAGGACATCACCCTCAAAGCCACTTTTCTATCCGTAAACCCAATCTCTCCCGCTTTCGGCTATGCTCCAAAACTCTGCTACAGCAATTCTTTCCCAGGTTCCGTCTGGCTCACAAATTCCATGACACAGGTAGCGCAGGATTCAAATACATATTCAACAGTAATATCAGGACTCCCGGCAGGGCAATTCATATACTTCATTCGCTGCGACTTTGATGGCTACTATTTCACGAACGGCGTTATTTCCGAGAAAGCAAGTCCTGCATTCTCTCCGGATGCGCCTCCCACTACGAACATGCCTTCTCAATGCTACACCTGCATGGTTCGTCGTTTCCAATCCGAATACGATTACCTTGCAGTAACAGGCAGTATAGGCTCCGTTACAATGGCCTTAACGACCAACAATGTATGGATGGGCGTATTCAGCTATGATCAGTTGACAAATTCTTATTCCTTCTCCTTCTCCGGCTTTGGAAAGGATGTCGGGTATACATACTCGTCCTCTACAAACACCTGGGGAGATGACTTGCAGCCTGGCGGCAGCCTGCCTATGGGAGGCAATTCTCAACTCGGAGGATCAAACATAACGCTTGCAATAGACCAGTCCTATACCGGAAAGGTCATTTTCACATTCAACACTGTCGATAACACTTACATGATCAAGCGAGGCGTCTACCAGGACTTCAACGAATGGATGTCCGACCCCGACTATTTCGAAGAAAATTATGATACGGTCGGAATAATCACATACACAAATTCATTCAACAGCTGGTCTACAAACTCCATACGTACAAGCGAGATAAACCACGAACTTGAGGATTTTCAAAGCTGCTATACTAATAAATACATACAGGAAGCAAACGTTGAATTGTGGTACCAGTACGACCGGGGAGCAACCATGCCGGGGCTTAGCAGTTCTAATGGCTGGTTCGGCAGTTACGGAGTCGTCCAGGCAGAATATGAGCCAACGGGCACCGCCTCCTCTACGAATAAATCGTACATTTTCTTCCGTGATGAAAGTTTTGGCGGCGTTGACGGGGCAGTATATCCAGGCGGCTGGGTCACAATGCATGGCCTCAAGGATTTCAGCTTTGACTACAGGGTATCAGGACCGGACGCCTGTTATGCTATTTATCCTGCGAATTTCGACAGTACTGTTACCGCATACATATCCTGCACTAATCTTGATTTCTTATATCCTTCAATTTCTATCTTCTCAAAATACATTAGCCCAAGCCAATACTACGAGTTCCGTGTTCTCAGACGGCCCGGGCCGAACAGCCTGATGATGCTGATAATCAAGAAAGACACAACTGAATCAAGTCTGGTGTGGTCCCTTCCTCTCACCGGATTCCCCGGAAAGCTTTCGGATAACCTGTTGTGCACTTTCTCGGTTGTCACCAACAACGCCGGGTCAGTCTACCTGGAAGCATCCTGTACCCCTTCATCAACGGGCGTCAAATATACCATTTACACCAATGACACAGTGAGTCCGTTCTTTTCCGGAAATATTGGCTTCCACGCCTATGACACGGTCATAAGCGTAGACAGTGTCGGCGTTAAGCATAGCAATATTCAACGCTTCAATGTATGGACCAACATTCTCTTTGGGACCTACACAAACGCGGGATGGGTCGTGAAAAACGGGTACGTAACTAATACCATTCCGCCCAAGTGTGTTCTTAACGTTTTCGGAGGTTCCGGCTCCTCCAACAACTTCGAATCGTGGACGACCGCCGCGTGGGGCGGAAGTACAAACAACAGCTGGATCATAAATGACGGATTAGTCAACATTGCCACCAACGGCTCACCTTCAGGAACAAACGTTGCATTCCTGCGCAATGACACGCCATATACAAACTCGTATCTCCTCACACCCGACATTGCGAGTACAATCGAGTATCTGTCCTTTTCCGCAAAAGATTTCTCCACAAATTCCCTCCAGTTTGCCGTCCAGACATCAAACAGCGTGTCCGGCTGGCAGACATTCTGCACTATCACAAACCCGGGGACAGGCATCTTCTCTTATACCAACAAGATGAAAATCACTTTCACGAACTACAACAAAGGCGAGACTCTCATCGACTTCCCGGCGCTTGTCGTCCTGAGCACCAACATCACCAACTTCACTTACGCTTCCTTTACATCAACCAACGGATACGATCTGCGTTTTTCCGATCTTTCAAAGGAACTCCCCTACGAAATCGAAAGCTGGAACACAGCCGGAACATCGTATGTCTGGGTAAAAGTGCCGGCACTGTCTGGAACCAATTCTTCTATCTGGGCATTCTGGGGCGGAACTAATACCACTCGAGCTTCATACACGACAAATGGTTTAACATGGTCGCAAGGGTATTGCGGCGTATGGCATCTCACAACTCCAGACGGGCTATATGCCCCCGATTCCGGAATGGGACAATATCATGGGGATATTGATTTTGCTACCAGCACAGGAGGCAAGATCGGCAACGCACTGGACTTTAATCAGAACGCTTTTATTTCAATTCCAGCAGGTGCACTGTCCACAATAAACAATCAAATCACTATCTCCATGTGGCTTTATGGCGACACAACACAGCCCAGAAACCAATCTACCTTTGAAGGGTCTCTATCGGGAACTCGGATACTAAACACTCATGCACCATGGAGTGATTCCCAGATATACTGGGATGCGGGCAATCCTTACAATCGTATACAAAAGAGTGCGACAACCACGCAAATCAAGGGGCAATGGAATCACTGGACCTTTACAAAGAATTGCGGCGCAAACAACATGAAAATATATTACAATGGTTCGGAATGGCAAAGTGGCGGCGGAGCTAACTTGATGGCCGGAATTGACACTTTCAAGATTGGATCGGCAGCTAACGGCACATCCGGATACGACGGAATGATTGATGAGTTCCGCATATCCAGCGTTAACCGCTCTTCCAACTGGATCTGGGCAGTCTGGCTCAACACTGCATCCAACAGCATGTTCTGCAATTATGCCCCGGTAACGTCAGGACCACTACAGACAATTACAAACTGGACGACTTATATAATCGGTCCTTTCACTAATTCGCCACGCCTTGCCCGGATATTCGCGAACCAGACTCTCTCATCCGGCGTGATGCTTGGCCTGGACGATGTCGCGGCCATTCCGCTTGCGCCAAGCATTGCATCCCCGTTCCTCGGATATGGTCCAGGCCAAATCAGTTTTGCCACTTACGGAAACAGTACTTCAAAAGCCAGGCTTCGTGGTTCCCCCGATAACATCCAGTGGACAACCATCGCCGACCAGATTTCTGCAGTTTCCGGAACATGGACGACAAATACAACGTCCGGTAATTTGAGCTCTTACAGGTATTTCCGCATTGAAAGCATAGATCCGTCGGTTCAGCTTCAGCTCAAAGACATATACATAGACGAGTCAACCAACACTTACTACAATGATTTCTCATCCACGACGAACGGCTGGCTCGCTGATTCCCACTGGTTCCGGACAGCTGACGGCAAGTATGCCAGAAATGGCTACGTGGGAACTGGCGTAACCTTTAAAGTTGAAACAAACTGGCAGGCTGGTATTTGGACCGACACGGCTCCTGCAACGGGATGGGCGACAGAGTCAAACTGGACTGTCACCAATTTCTACTATAACCATTTCTCCCGCGACCTCTACGCTTTCCAGGACTATTACTTTGTCAGGGTTACACAAACAGGCAAAGGCGAACACAAAACTGGCGAGGGGGCAGCAAGCCTTGTCGTTGACAACCTTACCATGAGCTCCTGGCGCGGGACCAACTTCAGCACCTTGAGCGGCACTAATTTCGTAACCACAAACGACTGGTATGCAACAGAAGCCTGGGCGGCCAACAGAAGCGGAGATACAAATAACCACATTGTAGAACTTTGGAGGAGAAAGGCAGATCCCGCCGGCCAGCAGTACATCAGGTCTCCTCTCATGATGTCCGGAATCGGAGCCCTGGAATTTGAATACAAAGTTGCGAATCCGCCGACAATGTTTGAGGTGCAGATTTCTTATGACCCCTCCTGGTATTCTTATATCACCACAAACTTTATAACGGCAACAAACACCGGCTGGCAGCTCTATACGCTTCGCCTTAATACCAACATGGCCGCGGCGGCAAGATATGCACGCGTATTGTATTCCGATCCGAATATGAGCTATAGCTCGCCAGTTGTTCTCTCTATTGACAACATGAAAGTTTCCGACTTCAAGGAACGAGATCAGCAAATGTGGTACGCCTATAATGGCCTTATTACACCCAATCAGCATTCACTTGAGTTCGAACCTGCTGCAACTTCAGAAGTAAAGACATGCTTCCTGAACAACAACCCGGACAACAGCACAACCAATCCAGGCGTAAGAACGGGAATCGCATATACCAACTTTATGCCTTTTGTCCAGACACCATTCATGTCCAGAGGCATCGGGGAGGTAGGCTTCTGGTACAGGCGCTGGGATTCTACGGGAACAAACCCCGCAAAGATTTACATACGCTCTTCCGATTCACTGGATAAGCCGGAATCCCAATGGTCCACACTCACAACCTTAACGGACATCACAAACACAGAGTATGCTTATTTCTTCACGAATTTCTTTAACTCTTCAAATTACTTCCTGATGATATCTTGCGATACCAATCCTCCAGCCAGCAGGCTCTGCATAGACAATGTTCTTGTAACTGAGCCTGTCTTCGCAAAGTTTGATGTTGCCAGCATCTTATTGACACCCGAACAACCGCAGACTAACCAGACCGTAAAGGCAACTGTGGTTTTTAATAACTTCATTTTGTCACCCACTAACATTGTGGCAAACCTGCACTGGTGCGTGGGGACTAACCCCTGGGCACCTAACTGGACTACAACGAACAGCATTCCTTTTGATATTGTGCTCACCAATCTGCCCTACAGACGTGTACTGACATCGTCCTCGAGTATACCTGCCCAGAACGTGGACACCGTTGTTCAATACTACGTTTATTGCACATACGGCGGAAGATTCGTAAACGAAGCTAATGCCAGCCCAAAATACGGCCGGACTTTTACAAACCCGCCCTGGTATTTCCCTGTTAACCTTAATTCCAACCAGGCAACTACTAACCCTTACTATTACGTTTATTCATCCCCTACCGGCTCTGTATGGATAAATGAGATAAACTACGGCGTCTTTTCTTCAGAAACTAACTTTGAATATATTGAACTTGCCGGCGCAGCCGGTACTGATATTCTTAACTGGCAGATTCATCCTATTGTCGCCAACGACCTGTCTGAGAAAATCCAGACAAATGCCGGAAAGTGCATAATAACGAACGGAACTGCCGGCACGCCAATTCCCGATGACAGCAACGGTTATGGCTTCTTTGTGTGGGGCGATGGTGACGTACCTAACGTCAATTCCATCTTCACAAACCCGTTAAGCGCAAGCATATTTAATCTAAGCGCGCATGGGGGCCTGCGCTTGGTAAGAAGCATGGGAGCCTATGAACAACGCCTTTACTACGGAAGCATAGCCAATACTCTGTCCAACCTTGGTTATAAGTATGTAGGGAAGAGATTGGGTACGGTCGATAGCTCAATATACCTTGCAGGCACGGGCACCATATATTCTGCATTCTCATGGCATACCAATGAATTAATGGAGACGGATTATACTCCCGGTGCTGTAAATTCAAACCAGGTTTTCCAGGCAAATGGGGTACCGGAGTCAGTAGTCATAACAATCAGCAATTTCTGGGTCGACACTTCAAACCTTTACCTGTCTTTATATGCCTCGACAACAAATGTTATCGGTCCAAGACCATTCTACTCGACAAATCTTCTTAGCTCGAACTGGTACCCTGTTACATCTTTCACCACCATCTCCAACCAGGCTAGCGGTGTTTATACTCAATGGTTCTCAATGATGACCGGCACTAACTATTACTTCTATAAGGTTGTTGCAACAAACTCTCCCTGATGGTTTCACTGGACAGTGAAGCCCCCTCTTGCCAAGTTTACCTGTCCGTGGTGGGCCGCTAGGCATCCCGCGTTTCGCGGGATCACCGGTACTCCGCCGTAGCCTTGCACCGTCTTCACCAATGATATAGCGTGTTTGCCACGCCATTTTCCGCCCCGTGCCAATTTTACCAGCCGTGGCGGGGCACGGGACATTCGGGCGAAGGCGAGTAAAACGGGGGGGGCAGATACCAGCACCGACGAAATCAAAAGTAATCGTTACGCGGTGCACCTCCTTCACGACTTTGAATGGGCGTGATATAGCCGAGGCATGAAAAACAAATCTGGTAGAAATTATGGAGGCCGGACTCTGCGAAGCGCAGACGACCGGG
>Ga0172375_10003939_pt1 | contig 22299 bp, 19 predicted proteins | sample LakKiv1m_FD_114537 | JGI IMG/M metagenome (GOLD analysis project Ga0172375, IMG submission 114537) | Freshwater microbial communities from Kabuno Bay, South-Kivu, Congo - kab_092012_11.1m | ecosystem: Environmental > Aquatic > Freshwater > Lake | place: Democratic Republic of the Congo... | reverse complement strand
TATCTTAAGATCATTTAATAATTGCTTAAGATTGGAATAATTCCCTTGATATATGATGATTGTTAAAGAGCTCTTTTCCCTAACATAATAGTCCGCTTGTTTTTTAAAGGGACCAAATTCTTCTAAGGCATTGGCTATCGCTTTCTCATCCTTATCAATCCCAATTAAAGTACCAGTTTTTAAATTTTCTATTATCTTTTTAAAATGTCCAGCTCCACCCAGTGTCAAATCAACGTATACTCCTCCTTTTTCGATGTCTAGAGCTTCAACAGCTTCGCCGAGCATAACCGGCTCATGTTTAAATCTATTCATATTTTTTCTTTAACAATTCTTCGGCCAGATCCGGGGCAGTTTTAATTATCTGGTCTAATTTCTTTAACCAGGCCTCTTTGGCCCAAATTTCAACCCAATCCTCTATTGCTACGAATAAAACCTCATTACTAATATTTGCGTAGCTTAATAGACTGTTAGGTACAACAAAACGTCCCTGTCCATCTAACTCAAGTTCAAAAGCTCCTCCTAGTATAAATCTCTTAGTATCTCTTAAACTAAGATTCAAGATCGTGCTTTTATTAATTAAATCTTCAAACTTAAGCCATCTCTTCTGATCTAATAGCAATAAACATCCCTCATAACCTCGTGACACAATAAGACCTTCTCCCATTTCAGATCTAACTTTCTTAGGTATAGCCAATCTGTTTTTATCGGTCAGCTTACCATCGAACTCGCCAATTAACATGGTGGGAAATATGATGAATTAGAAGTATTATGAAGCAGTGTGGTATTTGTAGTAAAAATACTTAATAGTGCAGTGTCAAAGAATTTTGACTTGTATTTAGTTGTTCACCATACTTCACCACCTGTCACCACTATAGAACAATTAAAAAAAATTTACAACAAGCATATAAGCAAAATATGCCCGAAATCAATCCGAAATTTAGAATTTATTACAAAAGAGGCTTACTAGGAGACCTTATCCTTCGAATTATATAAATCAATAAAATCCAATAATTCCTTAGAAGGTGTAACTGATTTAATTAAATACTTAACTTCGCTGCTATTACCATAAACTATTTTGATCCTGCTATTGCCAGGATACTTATTCAATAAGGCCTTGAATTGAGCTAATAACTCTTTATTACTTTCACCACAAATATCTATTTCCAATTCCTTTTTACGCATATATTCATCAGGATCCATGACCCCGTCCAGCATTAAACTCATCTCACCATCTTTGTAATTAATGACTCCTTTTACAATAATTGGTGTAAACTCCTTTATTACATTCTTCAATTTCTCATAATCTCTAGGGAAAACCACGCCCTCAAGTCTGGTTGCATCATCTTCAATACTTAAAAAAGCCATAGCTTTACCATCCTTTTTAGTTCTGATCACTTTGATCCTGGTTATCATAGCCAGTGCCGAAAATGGAGTTTTATCTGAATAGTTAGCTAAAGAGGCTAGGGGAGTTAATTTAAAAGGTGTGTTCAAATTCATATACTTACCTAAAGGATGCCTGGAAAGGAAAGTACCAAGCAACTCCTTTTCCCAATTCAATTTATCGATATCACGCTCTTTAATCGGTTTAGGTAAAGGCTCTTCTTTAAGATCTACATTACTTTTGTCTTCAAGACTAATCCCAAAGATATCTGTCTGCCCACCCTCTCTATTCTTGCGAAGTTTTATTACTCTCTCAAAAACAATAGGTATAGCCTCAAGTAGCTGATTGCGATATCCAAACTGGTCCATGGCTCCGACCTTAACTAAAACCTCCAAGTCCTTTTTAGTTAGATTGGAAGGATCAACTGTTTCAATCAAATGTTGCAAACTTCTATATCCCGATTCAGGTCTGGAATCAACAATATGCTCCATTGACTTAACACTTCCTCCCTTAATTCCTGACAGACCAAACCTGATCTTATTACCTTCTTCTATAGTGAACGAAACTGAGGAATAGTTTACATTAGGGGGCAACACTTCGATCTTCATATGTCTGGCCTCTTTCAAATCTCTTTGTAGTTTATCTGGAGTATTGCAGTCAACTTCCATTAAACTGGCCAGGAATTCCAGAGGGAAATTTGCCTTCAAATATCCTGTCTGGTAAGCAATCATGGAATAGCAAGCTGAATGGGACCTGTTAAAGCCATAGTCAGCAAATGGTTCCAGGTAACTAAATATCTTTCTGGCAGTTTCTTCTTCATAGCCTTTTTCCTTAGATTTGGTTAAGAACTTTTCTTTTTCCTTCTCCATAACCTCTTTCTTCTTTTTACCCATGGCTCTTCTAAGCATATCGGCCTCGCCAAGGGAATATCCGGCAAATACTACAGCAATGTTGATAACTTGCTCCTGATAGATGGCAAAGCCATAAGTGCTTTTCAAAACAGGCTCTAAGCAGGGATGCGGATAGTCAACTTCCTCCAGACCTTTTTTACGGGCAATATAGTTGGGGATATAAGCCATTGCTCCAGGCCTGTAAGCCGCATTCATGAAAATCAAATCTTCAATCTCGGTTGGCTGGAGATCCTTGAGATATTTCTGCATTCCATCAGACTCGAACTGAAATATTCCGACCGTATTACCTGCTCTAAATAGATCAAATGTTAATTTGTCTTCAAGAGGTATCTTATCAATATCAATATCAATCTTGCTGGTTTTTTTAATAAGCTTTAAGGCTTTATCAATAATGGTTAGATTAGTAAGACCTAGAAAATCGAATTTCATTAATCCAATTGGCTCTAGATGCATTCCTTCATACTGTGTTATCTTTTTATTCCCATTTCTAGCTTCAAGCTGTAATGGCACATAATCTGTGATAGGTGTTGGTGTAACAAGATAACCACAGGCATGAATAGAAACATGCCTGGCTACATTCTCAAGTTTGGTTACATATTTAGCTAATTCTTCAAGATCAGGTGAGCCTTTGATGATCTCATCAAATTCAGGCACTTCCTTTCGCATTTTCTCGATAGGGTAAACTTTGCCGAACTTAACTATGACCATCTTGCTGAGCCGATCTGCAAGAGATAGATCTAACCCCATAACTCGAGCCACATCGCGAATTGCCGCTTTTGTTTTCAATCTTCCAAAAGTGCCGATATATGATGTATTAGACTCTCCATATTTATGGCTCATATATTCGAAAAGTTCATCTCTTCTATCATCTTGGAAATCAACGTCAAAATCAGGAGGGGAGGGTCTTTCCGGATTTAAAAACCTTTCAAAGATAAGTTCCCACTTTATAGGATCAAGATTAGTGATACCTAATATATAGGCCACTACACTTCCCGCACCTGAGCCTCTGCCAGGTCCTACAAATATACCCCTGCTTTTAGCCCAAGCAATATAGTCTTCAACAACCAGGAAATAGTCATTGTAGCCTTTCTGATCGATAGTCTTTAATTCGTAATCAATCCTATCTTGTAAGCTTTTATCAACCTTGTCATATCTAAGAGATATCTTGCTCATTACGTGAGCTTTAAGTAATTCCTTGGTTAGCTCATGATCGAGATCAGGATCATAGCGAGGCTGAATTCGCTGGAATTCAATAGGATACATTTCAATACTTTCTGCAATTTTGAACGTATTTTCTATAGCTTCTGGAATATCCTTAAAAAGCTCTTTCATTTGCTCCGAGCTTTTCACATAGAATTCGGCAACTGGAGCTTGCCTTCTTTGAGGGTCATTTAGTCTTTTCCCATCACTAATACACCAGGCAATTTCTTGGATTACATAATCTTCTTGATCTAAATAATGGGAATCACAGGTGGCTACTAATTGAGTATTAGTCTCTTTAGCAATATTTATCAGTTTGGGAACAGCATTTTCAACTTCAGGATGATCGAATCTGGTTAATTCCACATAAACTTCAGAAAAGTTCTTTTTTAGAAATTTTAACCAATCTAGAGCCTCATCATTTTTATCATGTAATAGTAATTGACTTAATTTGCCTGATAAACAGCCACTGAGACAAATTATTCCTTCACTATATTTCTCAATCAATTCTCTATCGATTCTGGGTTTATAGTAGAAACCTTCAATATTAGCAAGTGAGACAAGCTTTAATAAATTCTGATAACCTTGTTTATTTTTAGCTAAAAGTGTTAAGTGGCTTCTTTTATCATCGATTCCTGTTTCCTTATCAAATCTGGTGCGCTCCGCCACATAGACCTCGCAACCAATGATCGGTTTTACCCCATACTCCTTACAGGTAGCCCAAAACTCATAAGCTCCTGCCAAACTGCCATGGTCTGTTAAAGCAACTGCTGGCATCTCATATTTCTTGATGCGATCCAGTAAGGGTCTAATCTTACTGATACCATCAAGCAGTGAATATTCAGAATGTAAATGCAAATGCACAAAAGGATTACCCATTTAGGATACAAGAATTATTTGGGATATATTATTCCTTTAAATATATCTTTTTTTTAAGAGCTTGACAATTAAAAAGGGGATTAGATGCTACTAGCCCAATTATACATATATTTGGAAGTCTTCTCCCAGGAATGCTGTCCATAGGCTTTGGCTAAAGAGACAAAATCCCAGCCATATTTATTGGCATACTGTACAGCAATTTTAGGGATCAAATTGTTAAAGGCATCTTCGAAAGAAGCATATTTAACACCATTTAAGTATCCGAAACAGTTATAGGTATTTCCATTATTTTTAACTGGAACTCTACAAAATCCGGATTCAACACCCATAATAGCTACAATGATCCTAAAATCAGCGTTATTGGCATCAGATAGATCAATGATCTGAGCTGCATATTCTCTGGTTGCTACAGGTGATTTCTGTTTTTTAAGAAAGTTTAATAATCTTTCGATCTTGGCATCTCTTTCTCTTTCAATCCTTTCCTGTTCGGCCAGGATCGGCTCGATTGCTAAAGCTTCTTGAACTTCTTCAAGTGTAGCTTTAGTTAAAAGCACATCATGAGTATAGTCCAGATTTAATATACTTTTAGCAGGGAATAGATTTGCTCCAAAGACATAGCTGACTCCTAGAATGGTTGAGAGCTGAAGAATGACTAGAAATAGTATTATGCTTTTTTTAATCACTGGCAGTTTATTTACTTTTTTCAAATCTTTAAGGATATGCTCCTGTAAGATCTTAAGCCGCATTTTGGGCGGACAACTATCATACCATTATACCACAATCCTATAGTTTCTTCAGTCTTACTTAGTATCAACTATACTATACCCAAATTCATCCTTCAACCTATCTCTTATCTTATCCGCTTCTTGCCAGTCCTTATTCCCCCTGGCTTGCTCCCTCAATTTGATAAGATCAAGGATCTGGGGATCAAGGTCACTATTTTCATTTCTTTTAACAGCAATGTGGTCCTTTAGCCTCAGGCCCAATACTCTATCGAAATCTAATAAGGTAGCTAATTTATCAGATTCATTATTTTCAGACCTGACCATTTCCCAAACAACAGCTAAACTGGCTGGTATATTGATATCATCCTCTAGAGCAGATTTAAAATCATTTACATATTCAGCTAACAATTGACCTGGTTCTTCTCCCCAGGAATGAGCTAAATTGACTAGTTTAATATATGCAGTTTTAGCAGAATCTAGAGCCTCCCAGGTAAAATTCTGCTTAGATCTATAATGAGACTGCAGAAATAGATAGCGCAAATACATGGGATCATATCCTTTTTTAGTGATCTCTGATAATAGAATGAAATTCCCATCAGACTTGGCAATTTTTTTATCATGCAATGTTAAATGCTCATTATGAAGCCAATAATTAACGAATCTAACGCCATTGGCACTTTCACTTTGAGCTATCTCATTAGTATGGTGCACCGGGACATGCTCAACTCCTCCATAATGAATATCAATTGATTTACCAAGCTCTTTTCTAACCATGGCTGAACATTCGATATGCCACCCTGGAAAGCCATAACCATTTTCCACCTCATTAGATTTAAAAGGGGAAGGCCAAAATTGCAAAGCATTTTTATGGGGGCCTGTTTTAAAAAACCATAAAGCAAAATCCTGAGGGTTTCTTTTATCAGGATCTGATATAGATCCAGTTCCTGCTCCCGCCTGATTCAATTCCAAATTTTGTCCTGAGAGTGCAGTATACTCTTTGAATTTACTTACATCAAAATATATGGCTTTTGGTGTTTCATAGGCATAGCCTTTTTCAAGTAGTAAAGAGACCATATCTATCATTTCTTGTAAGTAATTTGTGGCCCTGGCTTTTACGGTGGGATCCATTATATTTAAAGCCTCTGTATCTTTTTCAAACTGCTCAATATATTTATCTGCAATTTTTTGAGGATCGAGTTGCTCTCTTTTAGCGGCCTTTTCCATTTTATCTTCGCCCTCATCTGCATCAGATGTGAGATGTCCAAAGTCAGTATAATTACGAACATAACGCACGTTGTAGCCTAGATAAATAAGGGATCTTCTAAGAAGATCTCCCATCAACATGCCTCTCATATTCCCAATATGCTGATTCCAATACACAGTCGGGCCGCAATGGTAAATTTTAACTTCATCTTTAGATAATGGAATGAAATCCTCTTTCTTCTTAGTTAGTGTATTTGTTAAATGCAGCATCTTAGTATAATAACTGAGCTTATTTTAGCATAAACACAGCATTGATATTCTTGTATGAAATCTTGTACTTTTACTATATTTTTGCTTTTTTAATGATTTTTGTCTAAGATGACTCTACAACGAGTAGTTAATATCTAACTATTTTTTTTATGAAAGTATCAAAAGCCATTATCACTGCCGCAGGTTTCGGATCAAGATTTCTACCCTTTGTTAAAAATATACCCAAAGAAATGCTTCCCATAATAGATAAACCATCTATCCAATATTTAGTTGAAGAGTGTAAAGAAGCTGGTATAGAAGAGGTTATCATTGTGACAAGAGAAGAACATAGCCTGATTGAGGACTACTTTAAAAAACCCGCACCTGAAGTTAAAGCCTTATTAGACCTTCAAGGTAAATCAGAAAGATTTTCTGAAGTAGAAAAGGTTCTTAGCTTGGAAAATATCCGATTCATCCAACAGGACCCCAATTTACCTTATGGTAATGGCTCTCCGATCTTGTCTGCCAAGCCATTTTTAACAGAAGGCGAACCATTTGCCATGATGTGGGGTGATGACATGGTCTTAACCCAGGGCAGAGGTGCTTTGGCTCAAGTAGTTGATTTCTACAATTCGCATGAATGTGACGCAGTAATGGCTGTCCAAGAAGTACCCAGACATGAGGTAAGTAGATACGGAATAATTAAGCCTAGTGAATACAATGAACAAGATAAAAGTGGAGTTTTTGAATACCTGATCGAAAAGCCAAGTATTGAGGAAGCTCCATCAAATCTAGTGAGTTATGGAAGGATGGTTTTACCCTATAGAGTATTTGATCATCTCAAAGCAGATAGAACTGGAAAAGATCAGGAACTATGGCTTCAGGATGCAAATGATAAATTATCAAGGGAAGCTAAATTAATGTTCAAGGTTGTAGAAGGAGAATGGATGACTACTGGAGACCCGCTTAGATATCTTAAAGCTCAGATCAAATATTACATGAATCATCCCAAGATGGGAGAGGATACAAAAGAGTTATTAAGGGAATTGATTAGTTAAAGCTCAACCAGTTCTTTTGTAATGATCTCACAGGCATTCGTATTTACTAAGCCTTTAGCGGCTATAATTGCTTCATTAAATTCTCTGCCTAGGAAATCTTTATTACTCTTAAGTCTTTCTAAACCTAGTTTTATAGCGTTGTAAAGCTCTTCTGGAGGCATAGCGTCATACTGTTTTAAAATATATCCCAGACCTATTTTGGCAACTAATTGTGCATTCTTCTGTTGTTCCTGCTCTGAGCTCCAGGGGATTGGGATCAAAATCGCTCTTTTTTGTAATGCCAAGATCTCTGTTACGGTATTAGCTCCAGCTCTACAAACTATTAGATCCGATGCTCTCATATATCTGGCAAAATCCTCTGAAAAATTACCACTAAAGAATATATATGACGAAGCCAGATCTTGATCAAGCGCTTGTGCAAATTCTTCTGCCTTTGCAAGATCATTGGTAACTGAAGAATTTCCAACCTGATGGATCACATTAGCTTCTTTTAAAAGGCTGGGTAGGAATTTTAATAATCTCCAATTAATAGTATTTGAGCCCTGATTTCCACCTGTTACTAAGATGGTGGGTTTATCGTTATTAAATATCCTGTCATTATTATTTGACTCCAATAGAAACGATCTGATTGGATTTCCTGACAGTATTGTTTTTGATTTTGGGAAATACTGAGCCGTTTCAGGCCAGGAAATGAATATCAAATCGACAATGTCTTTTACAGCCTTATTTGATGTCCCAGCTACTGTCGTTTGTTCATGGATCACGCAGTATTTGCGAAGTAATTTACCCCAATAGATCAAATGGACCTGCAAGTATCCCCCAAAGCCGATTATTACTTTTGGATTGTAACGTAGGATGATGTATAAACTATGCAATGAGCCCCAAGGTATTAATAATAGATTGTATATGGCCTTTAAAAACGTTTTAATAGTCCACTTGCGCCATAATTTTCCTGTTCTTAATTCAATAAAAGGGATATTTAATTTCCCAACCTCTTCATATTCAAAAGAAGTGTTTTCAGCTCCTGTTTGTACAAATCTCGTTCCAACCCAAACCAGATTATCAATTTTATGCTCTTTAAGATAATGCGCTAAAGCTAACGCAGGAGTAAGGTGTCCTCCAATTAGCATGATTCTGTCTTTGGGATTAATTTTCATATCTAATTTTATCTTCTTTTACGTAATTTTTGCAATTGAGGTCTTGTCCTTTGTGGCAGGCTAACAATTCTTCTTTCTTCACTTTTGCTTCCTCCTTTAGCAATATTTAAAAGTATTCCTATAGCACTTAGATTGATTACTGTAGAGCTACCTCCATAACTTAAAAAGGGCAGGGTATTGCCATTAATTGGGATAAGAGCAACATTAGCTCCAATATGCAGTACTGCCTGCAAGGTGATCCAAGTTGTGATGGAAATGGCTAGCAAGAAACCTAGTCTATCTTTGGCACCAATAGCAATCCTATAGCCCTTAAGGAAGATAAAGATAAAAATTGAAACAAGAATGATACAGCCAACTAAACCGAATTCCTCAGCAAATATGGCAAATATGGTATCAGTGAAGGCAGTTTCACCCAGATAATGATACTTCTGTCTGGATTCTCCAAATCCAACTCCAAAAATACCTCCTGATGCAACTGCAACCAGGATTTGTCTGAATTGAAAACCAGTGCTGTATGGATCAGATATAGTGCCTTTATTCCAGAAATCAAAATAGGTACTTAATCTTGTTAGTCTGTACTTCTCTAAGACCATAGCTCCACCCAATATTATTGAGGTCAATAAACCAGTGATTATTGATCCTAATGTATGAAGAAGATCTCTTCCGGCAATGAAATAGACAATAAAGGTAGTTGCCCCAAGCATCAGGGTAGTATCCATATCTCGCTCTAATAGGATCAGAACTAACACTAAGGCTGCAGCACCCCAATAGGGTAGTAATTCAGTTTTCAAATGTTCTGTGAATGTTTGTTTATTGATGGTTTTTACCTCCTTATGTTTGGCCAGAAGGCTGGAAAGATATATAAGGGTTGTCAATTTGGCGATCTCTGAGGGCTGCAGATCAAAAGGACCTAGTTTAATCCATCTTCTCACATCTTCCCCCTCATTAACAAAAAGCACTAAAATTAAAAGTATGATTGTTACTATGAAAGCTGGAAGAGATAACTTAGCGATGGTACGGTAATCTATCTTATACGTTAGGTACATTCCAATCAATCCTAAAGCTATCCAGGTTATTTGTCTGATAAAATAGTGATGGGGTTCGAAGCCTTGCTTCACAGCTACAATAGCGCTACCACTATAGACCATCAGACTGCCAAAAATTGAGAGTCCTAGAATTACTGAAAAGAGGGTATAATCCAAGCCTGATTTCTTTTGATTTCGGCTGGCATTAAGATTTGATTCCCTTTGTTTTATAAAACTGGGTAACTTGACCAAAATAGTTAATAGTACAATTATTGTGCTATTATTTATAGCATATTTTGCTTAGTAAATGGAATCTAAGAAACATACTACCAAAATCAAAATAGACCCTGATATGCTTATAATCGATCTGACAGAACGCTACCCCTTAGCGGTTGACTTTCTTATTAGTGAATACGAATTCCACTGTGTGGGCTGTATTATGGCAGGATTTGAGACTCTAAGACAGGGGGCTGAAGCCCACGGAATTGTTGATCTTGATTTTGAGGAAATGATTGGCAGACTTGAAAAGCACCTCGATGAAGGAATTAATCCTCAGGATTAAGATACTTATCTTCAATAGCTTTAATTTTCAATTCAAATTTCTCCATTTGTTCCTTAACTTCCTTTACAAGAGCTAAGGCTTTCTCATATTTTTCCAGTCCTTCTTCCAGATCAAAATCATCACTGCTGTTTTCGAAATAGGCGACCAGCTCATCGATCTTAGCTACTTTAGATTTTAATTGTTCTTTTTTATCCATGATTTGTTAATTTTAATATTTTAGAAATTATACTGCCTTTATTAACCTTAATATCTATTTCAGCATCTACACTCAATTGGCTGACATCCTTTATTATTTTACCCTTACTTCTAACAATAGCATAGCCTCTCTTTAAAACATTGTGTGGATCAAGTGAATTCAATATCCTGATCAATGCTTGCAGTTTTTGGGAGACCATGGCAATTCGCGATTTGTATTCCCTCAAATTCGAAGCTAAGCCCATGGCCTTTCTAAAGATCTGTTCCGATCTTAATCTTAATATTGAAGCCATACCTTTGTAACGGTGAGAGATGTACTGCAAAGCCTTTGTATTATTAAGCCTTAAACTAGATGCCATTTGCTCACATTTTAGCTTTTGAGCATCAAGATATTCCAGATTGTGCATAAATAGATAATAAGCAGCCTGGGATGGAGTTGAAGCTCGTATATCTGCCACAAAATCAGCAATGCTCTCATCTTTTTCATGACCTACACCCACAACAACTGGGGTCTTCATAGCAAATATTTGCCTGGCTACTTTTTCAGAATTGAATGTAATTAGATCTTCTAAACTGCCACCACCTCTTACCAGGAAAACACAATCATATTGTAGTTTATCAACATATGATAGAGCACTTAAGATTTCCTGTTCAGCAAATTTACCTTGCACCTGGACATTATATAGATCTAATTCAATCCCTACTTTATTCTCTTTAATTATCTTTAAGAAATCACTCTGTGCTGCGCTGTCCTTGCCGGTTATTAAAGCTGCTCTGGTGACTAGTTCTGGCAGGGGTCTCTTTCTGCTCTCATCAAACAGCCCTTCAGCTCGCAATAACGCTTTTAACTTCTCATATGCCTCTCTCAAGGCTCCTGCTCCCAGGGGGATGATCTTATAGATGGTTAAGGAGAATCTGCCACCGGCGCTCCACAGACTTGGTACACCGAAGGCAACTACCTGCATGCCTTCGGCTATAAGGTTCAAACCTTCCACTCTGGGGGCATATCCAGAGATATTTAATACAGCTGATTCTTTGGGATCTTTGATCACGATATTTACTCCGCCTTTACTGGAAACGTTGAGTGATGTAATCTCTCCTTCCACAGCCACATCTCCAACTCCTTTAAGAGTTAAATCAATCATATTATTGAATTGGGAGACACTAAATCTTGGTTCCATTTTTAGTAAGCTATCCAGTCATTATATCAAAACATCTAATACTTTTAATTTAGCTAATTTGTTAGAATAGATTAATAATTACTATCAAAAATGGATTCAGAACTGACTAATCTCTTCGAACAAATGAGCCTGAAGCTCAATCCCGCTCAAAAAGATGCAGTCGATACTATAGACGGACCAGTGATGCTTGTGGCAGGTCCAGGATCTGGCAAAACTCAAACAATTGCCATGCGTATTGCCAATATCCTTAAACAAACCCAGTTGAATCCTGAAAACATACTGTGTCTTACATTCACGGATTCTGCTGTTAATACTATGCGCAGAAGACTTATTAGTATTATCGGTCCTATTGCATACAATGTCAGAATCTATACATTCCATGGTTTCTGTAATGAAGTCATTCAAAACCATCCAGGACGCTTTGCCGATCTGGGAGATAAGATAGAACCCTTAAATGATATTGATAAATTAAAGATCATTAGTAGCCTCATTGAACAGCTTCCCTTTGATTCAGTACTAAAACCCTTTGGTCGAAGCGAAACATATATTAGAGATATTCAAACTTTAATATCAGGATTTAAAAGGGATAATATTGAGGTTACAAAGATTGAAGAAAAGATCGCCTTAAATATTGATTTCTACGCCAAAACAAAACATAAATTCCAGGAATTGAAATCTCTGCATTACAAGAAGCTAAATGATACGGTTTTCACTCAATTCTTCGTGGAATTACAAAATCTAGGTTTCGTGAGTTTCCCATTTGTCATATATTTAATGAGCCTTTATCAGGAATTTGGGAGTGGAAAATTAACTCAGTTGAGAAATAATATAATTGATCAGTTCCAAACAGGCTTTTCTAGCAGCATTACTGCTAAACAAATTGAATTTGTAAAAATATTCAAGAATTACCAAAGCACCCTCAAAGACGAGGGTAAGTACGATTACGATGATATGATCATCTCTGTGGTGAATAGATTCAAAAGTGATAAAGAACTGTTAAGTGAATATCAGGAAAGATACCAATACATTCTTGTTGATGAATTCCAGGATACCAATAGTTCTCAAAATGAGGTATTACGTCTTCTGGGTAGTTTCTGGCCTGATCCCAATATATTTGTAGTAGGTGATGATGATCAGTCCATATTTAGATTCCAAGGAGCGAGTGTTGAGAATATGGCCTTCTTCTATAATACCTACCTTTCTAAGATCAAAGTTATCACACTGACAGAGAATTACCGTTCTCATCAGCTCATTCTTGATGCTTCTCGCAGTGTCATTAAGCATAATGGGTTGCAGATCGATGAAATGATACCTAATATTAATAAAAAACTGCATGCCTCAAATACTGAACTGGTTCATCAAAAGATTGAAGTATGTGAATACAAGGATCCCTGGCACGAAAGTAGTGGCATAGTAAATAGGATCAAAGGATTAATAGATCAGGGAGTAAAGGGTAAAGATATTGCCATTATCTATAGAGACAATAGAGATGCTGAGGATATTGTGACAGCCTTAAATGGAGCCGGATTAAAATACAGATTGGAAAAAGGTGAAGATATTCTTAATAGTATTGAGATCAGAAAATTGATCAATCTATTAAAATACTTATTAAATCCCGATGATGCTACCTCATTATTCGTTATTCTTAACTATGATTTTTGGGGTTTTAATTCTTTGGATCTAGCCCATCTTTATACTTATGCCAGAGAGAATAAATTGAGTTATCAGGACATTATTCGATCCAAGGAGCATTTGGAGAAAGCTCAGGTTAGTGAACCTGTTAAATTTACAGAACTTTCTCAAAAGCTATTAGACTGGCGTCAAGGAATGTACAATCTGGACGCTATTACATATTTTAACCGCTTATTGGAACAAAGTGGATTCTTAACATCTACTATGGCTAAATCCGACAGCACTATAGTGCTTAACAAATTAGCAAGACTATATCAGGAGTTAAAAACTTTAAGTTCCAGCAAAGAAGAATATAATCTTAGCGAATTCATAAGTGATCTAGAGGTATATGAGCGTTACGGTATTGATATGGTTGATAAATTATGGGGTATAGATAGTGATGAGTCCATCAGGATGATGACCGCTCACGGAGCTAAAGGACAGGAATTCTCATATGTTTTCATTATCAAATGTCAGGACCGTAAATGGGGAGCCAGACCTAGTATGAATAGGATCAAACCACCCTTTGGTTTAATGCAGAATCAGCTGGTATCAGTCGAGAATGATGAGGAAAGAAGACTTTTTTATGTTGCTATGACTAGAGCCAAACAAGGTTTATTCATTTCCTATTCGAGATTTAATAATAAACAGAAAGAAAATAATCCGTCTAAATTCATTAAAGAAATCCCTGAGGAATTTATAAATTACAATGTAATCAACAGGAGTGAACAGGAGGAAGCTCAAACCTTAATAAATATCATTAAAGCTGATAACAATGTCAATTTCACTGAGCAAGGAAGGAATCTTATCCAAAATATTCTTAAAGATTTCAGACTTAATGTCTCAAATATTATTAGTTATCGTAAATGTCCCAGATGCTTCTTCTTTAATTCAGTTCTAAGGGTTCCCTCGATTAAGGGTAAAAGCGCTGCTCTAGGTTCTGGAATTCATTATGCTTTAAAAGGCCTGATGGAATCATATATGAACACAGGACAAATCAGTCCTCTTGAAAATGTTCTGCAGGACTTCGCATATGCCTTGAAATTAGACAAGCTTGAAGAAAGAGACTTTCTGGATGCTTTAAAACAAGGCCAGAAACTTCTGACTGATTATTACCAGGATAAGCAGGCTGGCTTCCCTCAAAAATCATTAAATGAGGTGAACTTCTCTCATCAAGGTATAGTTATTGAGGATGTGCCCATTACTGGAAAGATAGATCGCATAGATTTCCTTGATAATCAAAACAGCATATTAAAAGTAATAGATTACAAAACAGGTAATCCGGCTTCAGCAGCGTCAAGATTAAGTGTAAATAACTTGGGTGATTATTATCTGCAATTGGTATTTTACAAGATCCTGGTTGAGAATTCCCACACCATAAAAGGCAATGTTACTCAAGGGGTCGTTGAATTCATTCAAAAGGATAATAATGATCAATATGTAAGTAAAGAGTTCACTCTTAATCCTGAAAGTGTTGCACCTGTTATGGCTCTAGCCAAGGAAACATATCAGAAGATAATGGCTTTGGACTTTACAAATGTTAACTCCGATACTTATAATGCATGTGATAACCCCCATTTACACGAATTGCCTTTGAATTTTTAATGAATAAAGAACCAATAATAATACAATTTGATGAGGATGAAAGTTTCTTTACAGTAGTGGAGCTAATTTGCTTTAATATGGGTTTAAAAATGACTGCTACTGCTAAGAATATCGAGCAGGCTAGGGGCCTTGTAAAAAGGATTGAAGGTAAACAACTAGATCCAGATATTGCCATAATTTCAGATTATCTGGGCAACAGCTTTCAAGATGGATCTATTCTAGCTAAAAAACTGAAAACTCTTAATCCTGAAATAAAAATCATATCCTATGTAACTGATCCCGAGACAAATTGGGGTGATCTACTTGCTATAAAAGGGAGTAAAAGTGCTGAGAAAACAATGACAATGGCATTAGAGGAATTAACTGGGAAAAAATTTAAAGCATCTAATATTCCTGAATCAGAGGTCGAGTAATAGGGGCAAGATCTCCTTTCTAAGATAAAGCTTTCTAGTCTTTGCTATTTTGTTATCAAACTCCAATTCAGGCCAAATTCTTTTCATTAGTTCCTCTGTCTGAAGATTTAGTGCATAAAGATAATTGCAACCCTTATTGATACTAGGGCTGGTAATAAAAGCGAATTTAGTATCTTGGGATGCTAGAAAGTTATCAAGTATATCTTTATTCTCCTCAAAAAATTTGGCACTGTCCCATAATTCTATTTGGGTTATGGCAATTGAGCCGGATTTAAGATCAATTCTTTTAGTATCTAACCGCATATTGGCTATAGGATCCTGCATTATTGCTTCTTCGATCTGCTCATAATAGCGTTGCTTCCAGTTGGCAGCTGGATTGGCTATTTCCATTAATTCCTTACTGGCAAGAATATCTCTATCTGTAGTGACACCTGCTTTAAAGTCTAAGGTGTTGGAGATAATGGCTGTATAAATTAGTAAAGCGTTAAGTGGACTGATTTTATTTGCATATCCTCTTTTTTGGAATTCTTCCCAGATCAAGGTGGCACAAGCTCCCACCTTTTCTATATGACAGGAATTACCTAGTCTGGCTTTCAAGTCTCCTAACTCATCGTAGAAATGGTGATCGAAAACCTCAACCACCTTTTTAAGATCAACAAATTTTGCATAATATTGAGGTAGGGATATATCAACCACTATATATTCAACTTCATCCTTGCCATATTTAAACTCTTTCTCATATACCAATCCTAAATCTCTAATATCCTTGGTCACTGTTAGATTCAAGGGTGCGGTCAATACAGCATGCGCATCTTTACCCTCTAATCTTAATAATTGCTCATAGGCAAGAGCACAGGCTAATATATCTATATCGCTCCAGAGATCTCCTGCTGTAATTATTAATTTGCTCATATTCTATTAAGTTTTAATTTTGATAGACTAGCCAGATCAGATGCCCCACAAGCAAACATGGCTAATTTCAATTCCTTTTTCCACCTTTGGAATTGCAGGGCTACTTCATCAGGTGAATTCAAAGCTGATTGTAATAAAGGCTTGGCAGCACTAACCATATCTGCTCCTAAAATCAAAGCTTTGGCCATATCCAGTCCATTTCTTATTCCTCCTGAGGCAATTATCTTTAATCCTTCTATTGTCTTAGCAGCACTTATTGCTTTATCAAGAGGTATACCAATTTCCTGGAATACAAAGCCCAGATCGTCATCTCTACGATAGGCCTCTACACTGGTCCAGCTGGTGCCGCCTTGACCTGAAACATCGATCCATTTAACACCAATCTCATACAAGGCTTTAGCGCTATTGTAATCAATTCCGGATCCCACTTCCTTTATAAAAACAGGTTTATTGATCTTAGGGATTATTGCTTCTAATTTAGATAAAAGACCTTCAAAATTAATATCGCCTTCAGGCTGAATAGCTTCCTGCATATGATTAACATGTAGAAATATTCCATCTGCTGAAACAGTATCGATCAATCTATTGATCTCATCTGCACCATAGCCGTAATTCAATTGCACAAGCCCCATATTGGCAAAGAGGGGAATACTTGGACATAAGGCTCTAACATCAAAGCTCTTTAGACTATCGGGATCTTTAAGTATGACTCTCATGGAGCCTAAGGCTAAAGCAACTTTTTCCTGTTCACAAGCAAGTGCTAAATTCCTGTTTATTGTTTCAGCCATTTGAGCACCACCTGTCATAGAAGCGACAATAAATGGGAATGATAGTTTTGAATTAAAAAAATTATAGCTGGTGTCAATTTTCTCAAGATCGATCTCAGGTAGAGCTTTGTAGGGGAGTCTATAGTTATCAAGAGAGGAGGGGATCGGCTCTACATCATTTTCTAGAACTATTTTAATATGTTGAATCTTTCTGGATGTTATGTCTTTTTTCATGATCAATTTGGTTATGAATACTTTTGAATTATATTATATTAATCTTCGTTTTAACATTTAGTTCGAAGGTAATTGCCACACCTTTTAAATTTGATACAATTGTAGCAGACAGGCTAATATGCTTGATTGGTTGAGTAAACTTATTCAAGCTTTTTTTAATAGATATCAATTTATGATCCTGTTCCACAATATTATTACCTTCATTCTATTAAGCACTATTCTGGCTGGTTTACTAGCCATACCAGTAATAAGTTTGCTATATAGATTCAAGGTTGTAAGGAAAATTGAGGTAGATTTCTCAACAGTGATTGAGGAAAGAAAAGATAAGTATGGAACCCCGATCATGGGAGGTCTTATCTTTATAATAACTATACTACTGATTAACTATATCTTTAACTACAACATCTATACCAGAATTCCTCTTCATCTATTTTCAGCAGCTGCTCTTTTAGGAGCAGCAGATGATCTACTTAATATTTTTGGGAACACCAGAAGAGTAAAAACGATTGATAGAGCTTGGAAGCTCGTTAGAGTTCATAAAAGCATCCCAATGCGCATCTTTTACTTTCTCACACTTCCCTGGTACCTTTTCTCCACCATAATGCATATGTTTGAATCTAATCCCGGTAGTGGATTAAGGGCTCATGAAAAAATACTTATTCAAGCTTTGATTGGAGGGATTTTAGGAATATGGGTGTATAGAGTTATTGGATCCAGTTTATGGATCCCTTTTATTGGTAGCTATGATATTGGAGCCTGGATGATACCTTTTGCCATATTTGTCTTTATGGGTACGACCAACGCTGTCAATGTTAGCGATGGCATGGATGGTCTTGCTGGTGGAATTGGCATGATCAGTGCAATGACTTTCATGTTAATAGCCATGTTCACCTACAATTATCCAGTTGCCTTACTAGCAGGGTCGGGAATAGGTGCCTTATTAACTTATCTATATTTCAATGTTAATCCTGCCAGAGTTCAGATGGGTGATACTGGCTCATTTGCCTTGGGTGCTTTTTTAACCATATTAAGTTTTGCTGTTGGTAAGCCCTTACTTCTTTTGATCGCCTGTTTCCCTTTTGTAATTGAGATGCTGAGCACAATAATCCAAAGTATTTCCAGACGATTATTTGGCAAAAGGATATTACAAATGGCCCCCCTACATCACCACTTTGAGATGATTGGGTGGAGAGAAGATAAAGTTGTAGTTAGATTCTGGATCTTTGCTATTGCCTGCAACATCTTAGCTTTATGGCTAGCCTTTTTCTAGGATTGTAATAATTGATATAATTTCATATAATCAAAGGCATTAATGCCGAGGTAGCTCAGTTGGTAGAGCACACGACTGAAAATCGTGGTGTCGCCGGTTCAAGCCCGGCCCTCGGCACCAAATTAGGGGCGCCTAGCTCAGCTGGCTAGAGCAATTCATTTACACTGAATAGGTCAGAGGTTCGAATCCTCTGGCGCCCACCAATTACTAAATTTTCCCACTATAAGTTATTGACCATCTTCCCAACTTAAGGGACAATGTCCCTACAAATTTGGGAGATAATTATGGAGAGATCTACGAGGGTCCCTTTTTTTGAACTTTTTCAGAAACAATTTTTGAAACCAATGTTTTCACTGGTAGGCAATTTTATTAAAAATTGGCCTACTAATTTGATTCGAATCCTAATTGAGAGGTAGGTATATGTGGCAGTAATTCTCTCAACTTTAATCTCCTTTTAACCTGTTCTGTCTTCAAAATGATATTATCCATATCATCAAGCATATTCCTTTTATCACCATAAAATCCTTCGATAAGAACTTTTACAACACCTCTATGCAAGGCAAATTGTATACCAACACCAACCATATTCACTTTTATATTATCAAGCATACCCCCAAGTGCTGCTCACCAATCAAACTTTGGCCCATCTCATGAGCCATTGTCATCAGCTGTGGTGTCAATTGATAGTGACTGGCCAGAAAATCTATAACATCAGAAGGAAGATCCGGCGTTTGCACTTCACTGCGCACTCCGTTTTTAGTATTTATTGCTAATTGCCCAATTAGCTCCTCCTGTCTCCAATAAATTCCAATAGAACTATCATCAAGCACCTGAGAATTTGATAATTGAAATTCACTAAGTCTTCTGGAAGATAAAAGACCTTCACCCCAAATTATGCTGCCAATTGGCATAAGTCTGCCAAAACTTCTAATTACATCAAGTACTGATCTATCCGTGAGCATTATGCCTGCAGCAGGTACAAGTATTCTATCTGTGATTTTTAGTAAATGCTCCTGCTCAAAAGAGTATTCTGAACCAGGGATGGTTTTATATGACAAAAGTTAAAATCGATATATTAAATATATATAAATATAATTATATACCAAATACATATTTCCTGCATTATTTAGTATAATCATTAATATGAACGAACATAATTTTAAAAAACAATTAGGTCAGAATTTTCTAATCGACATTGAATCAATAATCGATTTTGTGGATTCTGCAAATATCAAGGAAGGGGACGAGGTACTAGAAATTGGACCAGGAGATGGTGCAGTTAGTGATCAAATATTGCAAAGGAAAGCTCAGCTAACCGCTGTTGAACTCGACAGTGACTTAATACCCACTCTAAGGGAAAGGTTTGCTGACTATAGCAATTTTAATGTCATAAATTCTGATATCTTGAATCTTGATTTAAATCAATTAGGTTTAAAACCCGGATATATTTTGATTGGTAGCCTCCCTTACAATATCTCAAAGCAGATAATTAATCGCTTTCTAAAAACATCTCTAAGGCCTTCAAGAATGTGCTTCATCCTTCAAAAAGAAGTTGCTTATGATTATGCCTTTAAAGGAAGATTTTTAAATATTTTAGCTAATACCTACTCAGGGAAAGTCACATATATCAAGACTTTACCTGCTCACTTTTTCAACCCGGAACCAAAGGTGGAAAGCGCAATAATCAAATTTGAAGAACTTGGACCAAGATTTGAAGCACCTGAAGCTTTATTGAAATTCGTTAGAATCGCTTTTAGTGCTCCAAGAAAGATTCTATCCAAAAATCTTGCCAATGCCGGTTTTGATAAATTGCAAATCGAGCTTCTGCTTAAGAAAATGGGATTATCCGAAAAGAGCAGGGCAGGGGAGTTGGGGTTTCAGGATTGGATTGAATTGTATAAGGCATTAAAGAAATGAGGGTAGAACTTGCGATTAAAAACGGAAAAAGGAGTTTCAAAATCCAGACAAAGCATGGATCACTTCTAACTCCTTTATTCATGCCCGATGCTACTTACGGTGCTATCACCTCAGTAGGCAGTGATGATTTAAGAAATAGTGGAGTTGAGGCTTTGGTGACAACAACCCTACATATTGAACAGAAGATCGGCAGCGACTATTTAGAAAAATATGGAGGGCTTCATGATTTCATGGACTTTCATAATCCTATTCTTACAGATTCGGGTGGCTATCAGGTTTTTTCTTTAATTCACAGGAATAAGAGTAAAAACAATATGATTACAGATGCAGGATGCAGTTTTACTGCTGAGGCAAATGGCAAATTCAACTTTCTTAGTCCTGAGATCTCACAACAGATACAGCATAAGATCGGATCTGATATTAGAGTAGTCTTGGATGAACCTGTTATTGAAGATACTTCACTTGCCAATATTAAAAGATCAGTTGATAGAACTACAAAATGGGCAAAACGATCTAAACAGGAATTCTTAAGGCTTAATGATCTTAGCGAAAATGATTTCAATGATCCCAAGATCGATAGACCATTACTAGCTGCAGTTGTACAGGGAGCTAATAATTTTAAATACAGACAAATAAGTGCAGAGCAATTGATAGAAATTGGATTTGATATCTATAGCTTTGGAGGACTGCCTCTACATTCAAAACATTCCTGGAAAAATGATGCGCCTCAAGGTTTTTACCATGAGCTAATAGCTTTTGTTGCCAATCTGCTTCCTGTTGATAAAATTCGTTACGGTCTGGGTATTGGCAGTCCGGATGATCTGGATTATGCCTATAAAGTTGGATGGGATATCTTTGACTGTGTTTTACCAACACGTAATGCCAGACATGCCTTTCTCTATGTCCATAAGGGACAGGGAGATAGATCATATAGAACATATGATGTACTGCATATTAAGAATGGTCAATATCAATTTGATAAGAACCCAGTTGATAAGGAATGTTCCTGTTCGACCTGTAAAAATATCGATCGAGCCTATCTTCGTTATCTTCTAAAAACCCATAACCCAACAGGATATAGATATGCTACAATTCATAATCTAACTTTCTACATGCAGCATATTCAGAATTTGAGGAATGCGTAAATTTGAGTTAGCTTCAAAATTTAAACCAGCACCAGCTCAGCAGGATGCAATTAATAAGCTCTATAAGGGGCTGGAGGCTGAAATGAAACACCAGACCCTAACTGGTGTTACTGGTTCTGGCAAAACTTTTGTCATGGCGAATATTATCGAAAAGGTCAATAAACCCACCTTGATATTGGCACACAATAAAACATTGGCAGCACAACTATTTTCTGAATTCAGAAATTTCTTTCCTAATAATGCTGTTAAATATTTCATTTCATATTATGACTATTATCAGCCTGAAGCATATATTCCCCAAAGGGATCTGTATATCGAGAAAGAATCTGAAGTAAATAAAACCATTGAGAAGTATAGAAATGCTGCCACTCAAGCCTTATTAACAAGAAGCGACACTTTAATTGTTGCCTCAGTATCCTGCATCTATGGCTTGGGCGACCCTGATGATTATGAAACACTCTCAAGAGACTTAGAAAAAGGTATGACATATAATCGCGAGAAACTATTAAGACATCTCTCTGACATGCAATACGAACGTACGGTTCATGATTTTGCTCCAGGCACTTTTAGAGTAAGAGGAGATAATGTCGAAGTTTATCTGTCCTCAAGCGATGAGGCTTTACGCATTGAATACTTTGG
>Ga0172375_10003937_pt1 | contig 22304 bp, 17 predicted proteins | sample LakKiv1m_FD_114537 | JGI IMG/M metagenome (GOLD analysis project Ga0172375, IMG submission 114537) | Freshwater microbial communities from Kabuno Bay, South-Kivu, Congo - kab_092012_11.1m | ecosystem: Environmental > Aquatic > Freshwater > Lake | place: Democratic Republic of the Congo... | reverse complement strand
TTAATGCTACAGCAATTTGGCAGGTTACTTCTGTTATTGTGGCGCAGAAGCATTTAGCCGATATCAGTAAGAAACTCGATGAGATTAAAGACGGTATTAAGGGCATATCAATGTTTTTAGATAATCAGAGAAAGGCACGTATTCAATCTACTTATGACTACCTAGGCCAAGCATATCAATCAATTCAAGCAGGTGAACTTCCAGATAGTGTTCGCAATGAATTAGAAAATTGTGAACGTGATTTGCTTGAAATTCAACATCACCTTGAGAGTGAGTACAAACAGAAAATTAACGAAAAGGTCGAAGATCTGGAAATGTTTGGTACTGGCGAATTGACGTCTAAAATTGCCAGTAAAATTGAAGAACTTCATCCGCTAATTGGCGACATGGAATTATGTCTCAAGACAAGAATTGCTGGATGGTATGTCATGTCGTTGTATCCTGGCGAGGCGCGACTCAAATTGGCAAGACGCGAAAGCATTTACAAATCCATCAAATCTTATGAGTCTTTGGGCGTTTATTCAAAAGATATACTTAAAAAAGAAATATCCGGTATTGACGCCGTCTTCAATACTGAAGAAACGTTGAAGAAGAGACGAAAATATCTTAATAAAAAATGTACTGATACTGTGCGACATTTAGAACATAAGGCGCAAAAGAGCAAGGAAGCGGTTAATCGAAGTGCCCAATTGTTATTAGAAAAAGATCGCCCAACACGAATCCTGCTTGAGTATGATAATGGGGTACTGATCGGAGCACATGAAGGATGATTGAAAAAGGTAAAATATTATTTATAAGAGCGCATAACCATTCGCTGCAGTCAACGCTTAGGGCTGTTCGATGTAATTGGGAATTGACGGATTTTTAAAGGAGATGCGAATAGTAAAGGAGCAGCTCTTTGATTCACAGCGTGGCTGAGCGTTGCCCGTTATACATACATAAAGAAATGAGGAATAAATGACTTTAATTGAAATTATTAATATACTAAATGAAAAAAGTAATAACTCAACAATACTATGTAACTTTCAAAAAGTGAGACGAGAAATAAAGGGGAAAAAACGAGGTTCAAACCTTTTCTTTAATTGCAACGAACTACATGAAGATTATGCATTTCATTATGGCGGTCGTAATGAAATGCAATATAATATCGGGGATGACGAAAATGGATTCCGCTATGGACTTGCCTTTTCTCTGGAATCATCAATAGATCTTCCTGATCCAATTTCTGTATTGAAACCAAAGATAAAAAAGTTCAACGATTTTCTTCAAAAGAACCAGGAAGAATATAAAAAGCTATTTATGTGGCGGTGGAATAATAAAATTAGAGATAATACAAATAATATTCACTTAATTCCAGATAATTGGATTGAAAAACAATCTTTTATCTTTTTTGGTTATGTCTTTGATAAACGATCAAGCGAAATAACCAATAGCGATATTGAAATAATCATAACACGATTCGAGGAGCTATATCCTATTTATGAATATATTGAATTAAAACAGAAAAAATTGGCTAAGATTTGTTGGAATGATAATATATGGGTAAAGCCAAGTGGACTAATTGGCAAAAGTACAGATAAAAAGTCTTATGAAAGAAAGTATGGATTTGGTCATGAAGAATGGCTCTTTGACTTCGATAAAATTATCAATAATTACCATTATTCATCTTTACAACCAATAGGAAAATACATAAAAAAATATCAAAACAAATCCTATGATATTCGATTATATACTCATAATTCAAAATCAAAAAAATGGTACTGGGTTGCTGAAATTGAAAATGTTGTTGCGCTTTCTAAAGATGAAGCAAAAGAGATATCCATATTATATCGTAAAAATGGATGGATTAACTTGATGGTAGAAGAATTAAAGCAAGTCAATGCTGTTTATTCTGAAATCGAATCTTTTAATGAGTATATGTTTAATATAAAATTTAAACCAAGCGATGTTCACTTTTTATTGAAGGGGATATGATTGAATTTGATTATAAAGAAAAAATCAATCATAACAGATATACATTACTAAATATTGATAATTTACCTTCTCTTCCTTCTGAAGATGAAAAAGTAGAAATCCAGAAAAACGAAAAAAATATGGATAAATCACGCTTGATTCATATGTTAAAAAAACATTATGCGGATAGCTATGTTGAGTTTGAATTTCTTCATAGTGCGATACAAGATGACTTTTATTTATTTCTTAAGAAAGCATTTCCTTTAGATAAAATAGTAAAAGAAGCTTTTATTTCTGGAATAAATAGAAGAATTGATATTTATCACGAGAGAGAAAATGGTACTCAAATAATATACGAAGTAAAATCGTATAATAACCTTGAAACATCAATAAAAATTGCGATAGGTCAACTGCTTGAATATGCTTATTATCCAGACCGAAAATCACGATTTCAATTAATTGTTGTTTCTCATAAACAAATTACTATTAGACTAAAACAGTATATAGATAATTTGAACAATTTATTAGGAATTAATCTTGGAGTAATTTTCTTTGATTACGGAATACAAAAAATAGTCGATTCATTTAATTGGGATACTAAAATCGATGTATAACCACTGGCTTGAGACAACGGCTAAAGCTGTTCGGTGAATTTGAAGTTTTGTGATTTTGCAGGAGATTTTCGGGAAGTGACAATGAATCACTCCAAACCCCGCCGTGCCTCAGCCCCGTCCTACTTACTAAAAAACAAGTAAAATCTTTTCAGTTTTTTGAAAATTGAGCCAGTAAATTCATTGAATTACGGTCTAAATTGATAAAAAGGCCGCTTATTCTGTGTTTTGGGCGTACCTATCCCAATCATTAATATTCCAGCAACAATGAGCTCAGGAAAAATTCAGGAAGCATGAAGTGGAGATCAGACACACGCAATATGCTTAATCGGAGAAAAACGGGGGAAACATAGATCCTAAAAACCTTTTATCAAACAAACAGGAGTGCGGTCATTTATACTGAAATATAGTTGTGAGTGATAAAATACAATCACATTTACAATAACATGTTTATACGATATTCCGCAAAATGAGCTATACTACAGGTTATATTAGAATGCCGCCTAGCCTGTCTGCCCTATTTTAGGGGAGCAGGTTGAACAAAGTGTTAAAAGTGTTAACAATATAATGAAAGGGAGCAGAAATGGAGTATTTAAATCAGATTAGTTTGGAAAAAGCACTTGCAAAGACAGAATCTGACGCTGATTCCACACTAAAAGCTGCCAATGCAGTCGTTAGCTTATTAAAGAAACTAAGAGTTTCGGCAAAGGTTGGTAATCTCCGAGAATTGAAAAGGGCAATCGATTTGTCGGAACAGGCGATCGCTACACTGAAGCAACAATTTTCAAACACAAAGGATGGTTGGAACTTTAAGGCGGAAAACTATATTGGCTCAAGGGCCTATCTCGAAGAAATAGTAGAGATAGCTAAATCGTTGGGTGTAAAGATATTTGAACAGGATGAAAAAATATATTGTTATCCTTTCATTATCCGCATTGTTCCTAACGAGATTGCAGTCCAAATTGACAAAGCGAAAGAGAAACGCTTGCGGCCATCCGTCCTTGTTAGTCACCTTAAGGAATTGCAGAATAGACCTGTACGATTCAAGCCTGGTGTCTTTATTGAAAGTATGTTTTCGGCATACAAGATTTTAGTAAGTTGTCGTGCAAAAGATCGCGTTGACAAAGGAATCGTTATACCTCTTACTGAAATTCATAAATTATTAACGTTACTTCCAGGCCAGTCCAAAGACTATTCAAGGCAGGAATTTGGGAGAGATGTCTATCTTCTTGATCAAAGCGGTGTGACGATAACTAGGGACGGGTTTGTGATAAGCTTCCCCGCGAGTACAGGTACAAAATCACGTTCACGCACGGTGCATGTGGTTACCCAGGTTGGCAAAGACAAGATTTATTTCGGTATTGCTTTTTCAAAATCTTATTAGAGGTGCACTATGTATTTAAAATTTGAAGAGTGGATGGACGTTATTTGTAATGATTATTTACATGATTTTGTTAAACATGGGGGTGCGGCGGTAAAATTTGTAGTTCCTATAGAAGAGATTGAGGAAAGCCAAGTAATTGATACTTTACGTCAATGTTCAGAGAGAGAAGATTATCTTTTTGTCAAAGTCAATGCTATTTCGACGAAAATACACATGATTGACAAGATATTTCATGAAGTAGCTCGTCAGATCGATTGGGATGAATTGGCACACGCATTCGTAAAGAAGATATTTTTAAAAAACAAATATAAATTGCCGATGCGCCGTGAGGATTTTAACCTTGAGAATATTGCAGCGATCAACAAACGCGAAGGAAAATTTTTACGGAGAGAATTACGTTCATGGCTTGAAGATGAAATTTTTCATGATTTTGAAATGAGCCAGGAATTCAGAATTGCAATGATTCGACTCTGTATTGATCAGGTTGAACCGAAGAGTCTCTCTCACTTTTTAAGTAATGCAATTAAAGAATGGCTAAGGGGTGAGCTGCGAATGATATCAACCTTAAAGGATGCTATCATTTTCCAAAAGATTGCCAGGCACAATGCGCGGCATATGCTTTTTTCACTCTCCCATTGGTTGAGGATTAATGGTAAAAGTGGCCTTGTTATTATGCTTGACATCAGACGATATCTCATTCCAATAAGATCAATAAATCCGAACGATGGCTTTTTCTATTCAATCCCTGCATTGCTTGATGCCTATGAGGTCCTTCGTCAATTCATTGATGGAACAGATGAAATGGAGGGAATGCTGTTCATAGTACTTGCATCGAGAGCTTTCTTGAATGACGATATAAGAGGTTTAAATAGGTATGAAGCTCTAAAGTTAAGAATTTGGGATGAAGTGAGAGACAAACGAAAGCAGAATCCACTAGCCTCGTTGGTTCGCTTATCCACTAATTGAAGAATTCATAATAAGGATTATTATGGGAGGTATTAATATGAATTTCGATGAACAAGTAAGTAATCGCCGTGCAATAGAAGCTTTACGCAATGGGGTGCCAAACCGCGATGCTGTACTTGCATTAGGCTGTAATCAACCAGAGATTGAAGATAAGTTTCGGCAAAAGCTGCAAAATGCGCAGCACTCTGTTGTCACTGGAGGTAGTAACGAAGGACTAATGGTCGTAGGCGATTTTGGTTCTGGTAAATCTCATCTTCTTGAATACCTGATGCACCTGGCCCTGGAGAAAAATTTTGTATGTAGCAAAATTGTCATAAGTAAAGAAACGCCTCTTTTTGATCCTGTCAAGTTATATCGTGCAGCCGTAGGTGCAGCTTTTGTCCCCCGGAAAAGGGGTAACGCTATAATAGAAATTGCTACGTCCTTACATTTTGACAGCCAACCCTACGCTGAGTTATATAGATGGGTGCACACCAAGAGTGGTTTGGATGAAAGATTTGCTGCCACATTATTTTTATTTGAACGTGTGCAAAATGATCCTGAAGTCAGCAACCGTATTATCCGATTTTGGTCAGGAGATAAGATCGGCACAGGTGAAATAAAGAGATATCTGAAGGCATGTGGTGAGCCGGTTACATATAATCTTGATAATATACCAGGAAAGGAGATTGCTTGGCAGTCGTTTAAATTTATTACTCACTTAATTATCGCTGCTGGTTATACGGGATGGGTCTTACTGATTGATGAAGCGGAACTGATTGGTAGATATTCGCTGCTGCAGAGAGCAAAATCCTATGGGGAACTAGCAAGGTGGATGGGCAAACTCGAAGATTCAACTTATCCGGGATTGACGACTGTTTTTGCATTTACAGAAGACTTCCAGAGCATAATCTTAGAAGGGAACAATGACTTTGAGAAAGTACCAGGAAAATTGAGGGCGAAAGGAACAGAAAACGACCTTCTTTTAGCCAACCGAGCAGAACGAGGAATGAGGGTTATACAAAATGAATCGATCCGATTAAAATCCCCTAACACTGAAGTTTTAAATCATACTTATGAAAAAATACGGACTATTCATGCTAAAGCTTATAGATGGACCCCATCGCAAGTGCCCACTATAGAGAGAATGACTACAACACGAATGCGCCAATATGTTAAAGGATGGATTACAGAATGGGATCTAAAACGACTCGATAAAACTTACAAACCAGACATTGAAATAGAGCAGCTTAAACAAGTTTATTCAGAGGACAAAGAATTAGAGGTGGAAATGGAGGAAACTCCTGATAACAACATTGAAAAGTAATTGTAAATGATAGGAGGTTACTTGGAATGCCCATCCCTTATTATGATTTTGATGAATTAAACGATTTAGATCTTAAGATTAAACCTGCTCAAGGTTCATCAGGATTTTTAGCCACATTTTAATAATCGATGGCTTTAAAGTCATCCAGAGGCCCGGTTTCTACTAGGAGTCGGGCAATTCGAAAGGTTGTCACAACACCTTTGACAGGTGCTGGGATTTAAGGCTCATTATGGCTTAGTTCGTCAGCAGGACTGACCATAGCATATTCAATCTCCGCCAGGCGTTTTTCTCTCAGTTGGAGTTCTTCCCAGAGGTAAGACAGACGTGTTTCCAGAACCTGCACATAATCAGGAGCCATATGATAGCAGACAGAACATTGGGTGTCATGCAAGTATTGCTGCAGATATGACAGATAATTACCAATTATTGTGAACGACTGTCTCCATTTTCGTAAGAAGTTAAAATTAATGAGAGTTATTTCGGAGCCCGAAGAGTTTATGGAATTCGGGGGCTGAGTGCCACAGGTAAAATGATTGTTTTTGGGGTTATTCAAAGGAATGGTGAGATTTATACCGAGATTGTTCCGAACTGCAATAGCAGGACACTTCAAGCGATAATTCGAGGGAAAGTTAATATAGAGAGCGTGATACATTCAGATACGCGGCGTGGTTCTGATGGTCTCGTCAATGTTGGATATTAAAAGCATTATCGACTAAACCATGAAATCAATGAATTCGCTAATGCAAAATCCTACAAAAATGGGATTGAGAGTTACTGGGAATATGTAAAAAACCGGCTGAGCAAATTCAGAGGATTGAACAATAACTCTTTTTATCTGCATTTTAAAGAGACCGAGTCTAGATTTAATAGTAGAAATATCCATAACCCAATTATTTCTTGAAATCATTACCAATAACTTGGTAAACTAGTCTAACCCTATATTATTATTTTAATTTGGATATATGCAAAATTTAGATAAAAAAAATATTTCTGTATTTGACGTAAAAGCAGTCCTTGAAATTATTTCAAGAGAAATATATCCACGTTCAATCAAGGAGATTCGGAAAAAACTAAAACATACCGGTCGAAATCTTCCTGAGTATCTAATTTCACGGGCATTACGAGGATTACTGTCTGAAGGGAAAGTCCGTTACAAAGCAGGAAGGTGGATGAGTAATGAAGTATATGAACAGATAAAAGTTCCCCAAACTGGCTTTACCTCAGTTAATGTTGCACTCCCTTCTCTTTCTAAATTTAGTGAGCCTATCTTAAATGAAAGAGACAATGAAACTGGAACTAAATCTCATCCGAAAATCGAGAAAAAAGGTCCTTGGGATAGGTTTAGAAAACTATTATCCTACTATTCTGAATGCTTAAGAAACGAGGAAGGTGCAGAAGCAATTGCAAATATTGATGAAATATGGAAAAGATATTTATATGTTAGCGGAATAGGCAATTGGTATCCAAAAACCGGTAGTAGTTGGAACTATATAATACCACTTGGTTCCCATGTATCTGATTTTGTACAAAATCTTTCACGGACTAATGATAATATTATCATGTTAGGTTATCCTATCGAAGTATTCCATTATCGCCGAGAAAATGAACCTGATACAAAATTAATAAGACCTATTTTCCTATACATGTTAGATTGTTCATTTTCGAACAATTCCATCACACTAAATACGGAAGATGCTCAACCTGAGATATCTTTAGAATGGTTGAAATATAAGTTTAATAGTTACTCAGAGCAGTATCACTTTTTATCTTCATGTGGATTAATCAATCAACCACGTCCACTTGATGAACCAATAGGATTTTCTTCGGATGATAAGAGATCCGATCTAAATGAATTGTCAAAAACTCTATCAGCGTTCTTATCAAGACAAATTAAAGAACCACTCAATTGTAATTCAATAATATCAGATCCTATTCAAAATGATTTTAAACCAGGTATATATAATAAAGCAGTTATTATAATTGGCAATCGAACAAAATACACTCAGACTTTACTTAGTGAATTAAATAAAATTTGTTCCCAACCGGATAATATTCTCGATCAGACGTCACTGAAATACATCTTTAAGGATGAAATTAATTCATTAGATTTAACACAAAATGATCGATTACATGAAGAGACTGTAGCTGATGTACTTCCATTAAATGTTGAACAACGTGAAGCTGTAGGATCATTACTAAAAGAAAAGATCGTTATTGTAACAGGGCCTCCTGGAACCGGTAAAAGTCAAATGGTTATGGGTTGCATTGCAAATTCAAGATTTAATGAGAAGCCGTTATTATTTGCCAGTAGAAATCATAAAGCTATCGATGCAGTTGTTAATAGATTATTTGATAGAGAAAATAGACCTCTAATCCTGCGGACAAATTCAAAAGATGATCCAAACCTTATTTACACATTTAGAAATGCAATTAAAGATGTACAGATAGCATATTCTGATGTAGAACACCAAAAACAATATGAAGAACAATCTAAGAGACTGAATGAATTACTTTCGAAACGAGGAGAATATGCATTATCACTAAATCAGATTTACGAAATAAGTGATAATATTGGTCAACTCGAAGAGGAGCTTTCATCAATTAAAGAGCAAATATCTGATGATATATATGATAATATTTCGACTACATATAATAAAATTGATCAGAAGCAGGTAATAATATTTAGAAAATTAATTAATATTTTAAAAAATGTTCTTAGTAACAGTTTTCGGATACAATCAATATTATACATGACACGGTATCTGTGGATTCTCCCACTATGGATTTCGACTTACAAATGGATGCTTGGGATCACCGATAAATTATTGAACACAAAGTTACCTCCAATAACGATAAAAAAAATCAGATCGTTGGATTTGGAAAAGATTGATTTAATTACTAAGTGCATAGCACTTTTTAAAAGTATCGCGCCGTTGGAATTAAAACTTAAAAGCATGCCACAACGGGGTGAATTAGTTGTTAAGATAAAAGAGTGTACTAAGGAAATAAAAATTATTTCAGAAGAACTTATTTTTCTGGATATACAGAGAAGGATTGGCCTATTACCTAACTCGGAAGATCATAAAAAAATATACGAACTGGACTTAGCCCTTAATACTCGTTACCAAAGATATACAGATGAAAAACAACAAATCGAGATAGAAAAAATATTAGTTGATAACACACCAACTCTACTAAAATATTTTCCATGTTGGGCGGTGACAAATTTATCAGTTGGTTCAAGAATTCCTCTTGCTCCAGGTGTTTTTGATTTAGCTATTGTCGATGAGGCCAGCCAATGCGATATAGCTTCTGCCGTACCAATACTATATCGGGCTAAAAGAGCTGGTGTTGTAGGAGATCCTAATCAGTTGAAACATGTGTCAAAATTATCTCCAGGAAAAGATGCGTTATTAAGAAAGAGATCAGATCTTCATGAAATCAGTGATATTAAATTTTCATATCGTGAGAAATCACTTTTTGATCTATTTGCTCAGAGTGAATCTGTAATCAAACATCTTTTAAGAGAAACATATCGAAGTTGTGTTGAAATTGCTGAATATTCAAATCGGACCTTTTATAATGGAATATTGAGAGTTGCTACTAATGTCAATGATCTCAATTCTCCAAGAGATACAAAGATCGGAGTTCATTGGACAAATGCTGTCGGCCCTGTTGTCAGTGCAGGAAGAAGCGGTTGCGTATCTGAAGTAGAAGTTGATGTAATTTATGGTATTGTAAAAAAAATCCTAGTCGATAATCAATTTAGAGGTTCAATTGGTGTTGTAACACCATTTCGACAGCAACAGAAAAGGTTACATGATAGAATTTTTGATAGTGATATTCCCTATGAAAAATTGAATCAGGCTAGTATTAATGTAGACACTTCTCATGGCTTTCAAGGTGACGAGAAAGATGTTATGATATTTAGTCTGTGTTCAGGACCAGATATGCCACAAGGATCTCTGTATTTTGTGCGAGATAATGCTAATTTATTCAATGTTGCAGTGAGTAGAGCAAGAGCCGTACTTCATGTGGTGGGAAACAGAGAATGGGCATTTAATTGTGGAATTAAACACATTGAACAATTGGCAAGATTTCCAATAGAAAGAACAGTAGAACAGATTACTGGTCCTTGGGCGCCTCATGAGTCACCATGGGAAAAATTATTCTATGCGGCTTTGACAGAGAAGGGTCTTAATCCAGTTCCACAGTATCAAATTGCTGGTAGAAGATTAGACCTTGCATTAATTGATGAAAAGAACGATTTAAAAATCGACATTGAGGTAGATAGTGATAGATGGCATCGAAATCCTGATGGTACAAGAAAGAAAGATGATACATGGCGAGATATTTATTTAATGAGTTTAGGTTGGAGAGTACTTAGATTCTGGGTTTATAACTTAAAAGATGATATGCAGAAATGTGTTTCCACTGTTGAAAATGTTTGGAGGGGAAATGAATAATGAAAAAATAAACAATCCGGATTCTACAAATAATAAATCTGAGCAGACATACATTAAGAAGAAATCATTATTAGATTCACTTTTTGTGTCGAACAGTATTATCATTTCAATGGGATTAATTGTTATTGTAACAATATTCATTATGGGATCATATGTATTTACTCTTCACGATAGGGAAGTGCAAATAGCAATTAAACAATCTTGGATTGATTCTTCTGAGACAATAATTATGACTGTACAAGAACAACTTAATAGATTAAATGAACTCAGAGATACAATTCCAAGATTGGAAGCTACTAAAAAAAATCTTTTACTCGAAGAAATGACATCCCAGCAAACTCTGCATCAGATTAAAAATCAAGTAGATGAATATAGAGCACAGATCAATACGCAAAACGCAACTATTAATGTACTCCAATCAGAAATTGCATCTGCTGAAAATAAACTCACAACTTATAATAATGATTTACCAAAACTTAATCAAACTATACAAATACTTACAAAGAGACAATCAAGCTTACAGGCAAGTATTAATAACAAACAACTTGAGTTGAACAAATTAACCGGCCAAATTTCCGCAGGACTGACTCAATTGACCGAAATTACAAAGCGATTAAAATCAATAACATCCGTTGATAATGATTTTAATGAAGTCAAAAGAGTGTTAAATAATGCTGCCAATGAACTATCTAAAATACGTTCCCAGTTTCAGAGTACTAATTCGGATCTTCAAACACAAATTGTATTATTTGAAAAAAGCAACAATATGATTTCTGAATCATCAACCAGTTTAAATTCCAGCGTTCAGAGTATTGCTAATTCTAGTAATCTAATTCAAACCTCCAATAGGAAAATGAGTAATATTCTTCAGGATTTGAAATCAGATGTAGACGTTTTAACGACGACAATAAAAACTCTTGAAAATTTTGAGGAGAATGCACGTACCTCACGTGATAAAATTACTAGTCGATCAAATAATGTTATTACAGAAATTGACTCATTGACTAGGTCTCTCAAAGATATTTTAAATAGATTATCCAAAATTCAAACGCAATTAAATGATGTTGAAAAACAAACTAATTAACAATTGGAGAATTATCTTATGGATTCTTTCCAAATGATACCAATAAGTATTTGGGTGATTGCTGCAGCGACAAGTATCATGATCGTTATTCTTGCACTTTTTCTGTATTTGTTTTATCGAAAGCGTCTTCGAGCAATGGAACCTTTAAATACTGATGTTGGGGATTTGATAAATCAGAAACAGCAGCTTGAAGCTGATATTGATTCTATTAAAGATTGGATTGGAAACCAAAAAGATGAGCTTCAGAGAATTGAAGCTGAACGAAAAGAACAAGAAATACTTCGTTCTGAAGTTTTACGACTCGAACAAGAAGCTGCTAAAAAAGAGGATGATAACAAAAAATTACGTGATGAAGTAGGCAGTTTAGAAAATCAAAGACATTTATTAGTCCAGTCAATAGAAAAAAGTGAACAGGAGAAATCGAACCTTCAAAGCGATATAAAAACTCTAGGTGAAGAAGCAGAAAAATCAAAGAAAAATCTTGCTGATATCAATAAAGAAATCGATTCATATAAGAAAGAGGAATCTAAGATAAAAGATAAGATTTTAGAGCTAAATAGTAAAATAGGAACTTTAGAGCAGCAAGTTAAAATTCTGGATGCTGAGATTCAGTTAAAAAAAGAAAATCTTTTAAAACTGGAAAATGAAAAGGAAAGTATTGAGAAGGATATTAGAGAGAAAAAGCGTGAACAGGAAAAAATTGAAACTGAGGTTCAGAAATTACATGATTCAGAGGTTGCATTGTCTGCAGAAGTTAAAACATTATCTGAAAAACTGAAATCTATAGCTCAATTACCAAAAGAAGCATTTGATTCTCTTAATCAACCTGTTTTTAAGCAACCCAAATCGGAACGTCAAAATTATAATGAGAAAGATGCTCTTAACGATTTAAATCAATTAATCGTAAATAGTGGTTTCGAAATTCCCAAAAGATTACAATATGCATTTCATACTTCATTAAAAACTTCTGATATTTCCTGTTTAACCGTAATGGCAGGGGTTAGTGGTACTGGGAAAAGTGCTTTTCCTAAATTGTATGCTCAATCGATGGGTCTCTACTTTCTACCTCTGGCTGTTGAACCAAGATGGGATAGCCCTCAGGATTTATTTGGATTCTTGAATTATATGGAGAACAGATTTGAATCAACTACTTTGGGTAGAGCATTAGTTCAGTTTAATAATTCACCTCATTCTGATGAAAATATAAATATGAAAAACAGGTTGTTACTTGTTCTTCTTGATGAAATGAATTTAGCACGAATTGAATATTACTTCAGTGAATTTTTGAGCAAATTGGAAATGCGTAGAAACGTTGATATTAAAAATCCAGATGATTATCGGATTATTAGCACAGAGATATACGCGGGTCGAGAGGGTGATAAAGAAAAAGGAATTGAACCAAGTGATCCAATGTTTCTCTACGCAGGCAGTAATGTGTTGTTTGTTGGCACTATGAATGAAGATGAGACTACACAGAGTCTCTCGGATAAAGTTATTGATAGAGCTAATGTATTATACTTCGGGAAACCTGAAAAAATGATGATTCAACAACAGCACATTGGCTCCAGTGTTAATTGGTCACCGTTAAATTTTGAAAACTGGCGATCTTGGATAGTTGAACCTAATGAAAATTCAATTGGTGATTTTGAAGATATAGATTTATTAGTGAATAATATAAATACAACTTTATCCAATTTAGGCCGTCCATTTGGTTGGAGAACTTACAAGGCTATAATGGCTTATATTGCTAATCATCCATTCGTGAATATAGATAATCAATCGGGTTTAAAACCATTATCGGACCAGATTGCTATGAGAGTTATGCCAAAACTACGCGGTTTAGATTTATCTGAATATTCCGAAGTATTTAATTACCTTGGGAACCAGTTAACAAGTATTCAAGATGATGCGTTAACCGACGCCTTTAATAAAGCGAAGAATAGTACTTTGGGTTTCTTTGATTGGAGAGGAATCCAGTGGTAGTTCTAAATGAATAAATCGTAATATGATAAAGTTACTAACTTATCCTTGGGAGATATTGCAAGGAGAAATTGCGCAAGATTCTTCTGTATTATCAAATATTGAAATATCCTATTATTCACAAATTCTATTAAGTCAAGAAGAAAAAGTACAATGTGCAGCAACTGGCAGAAGTTTTCCAACGACGATTATTTCTAAAGAAGCGAAAGTGGTTGAATTACCAAGACCTGCGATGACAGGAGACATGTCTAGAAAATTAGTTGTTGAATTAAATAAAAATGATGTGTTTACCGTCAAATATTATAACAATCAAGAAGTTTCGTTACGCAATTATTTTGAACGTTTTTTTGATCAAACGATGAATGCGATTCTATTTTTTATTCGTGATTGTCTTAATGTCGAGAATCATAAGACAAAAAATATATATTGGCTTGATATTTTAAAAAAAGTGCACGAAGATCCTGAAGAGGATCCAGCAAAATATGCATTAATTGTAGATTTAGCGCGTCCAACTGAATTAATAGAACCTATTAGTCGAATTACAGAAAAACCCAAAAAAGTGCTTAAAAGAATCCACGATCAGGAAAAAATTCATAGGGTAAAAGAAATTGATGTTAAATGTTTAAGTGATCTTGCCAGGAGACCTGGGACTGTAATAACAGAGAAAGCAGGTTATAAACAGCGTATACTTGCCATTAAAAGAACAGAAAAAATCGACACCTTGGAAAATAGAGTAACAAAACACTGTTGTCTCCTTGCTAGTAATGCGTCCAAGAGATACTTAAGCGAACATATAAAGGTGGAGAACAGTAAAAGAATAAATGCTGTAGAAAAATTACAAAATGCTTGTTTAAGGCTACCGTTGAAAACGACATTCCAAGGCATTACCAATCTAATTGAGCCTTGCAGACAGCCTAATTATACATTGATGCAGAATCCCGACTATACTAAAGTTTGGAATGCATATGTGAAATTAGTAAGAAATGAGGATCTACGAAATGAATTATGGAGATGGAATAGGCGGATGTGGGCTGACTATATGGGATTATTTATTGCCGATCTTCTACAGAAGAAAATGTCTGATGACAAAATAATATTATATGGGGAAAAAACTGTTTATGGACAACGTAAACATGAAATGGGTAATTGGTTACTAAGTGATGTAATGCCAGGTCCATATATAATAAATCATCAAAATGAAAATTCAAGCACTTTATATTGTACCCAAGGCTACCAAGAAGCAATCAAAAATCTTGGTAAAACCTACCAAATATTGGCATACCTTAACGCAGACCATTTGTTAATCCTTATCGGGGAAAAGAAAAAAATTGTGTTACCGATATATGCAATAATTCCGCCACAAAATTTGAATATTGGGGAATATGACATTTTTTTAAAAAACCTTTTACCTTCATTGATAAATTGCATAGGAGAATTTAATAAAAGATATTCTAATTGGACTTGTAATAGTGGCTTAGTCTTGTTGGCTAATTGGGCAAATAGATTTTGTATTGATAAAGTAAAAGATTTTCGTAAAAGTGTTGTATGTTGGGCGGCCGAAATTGATCCTGACTATAGTAAATGGTCGAGGTCATTTGAACAATGTGGTGAACCACTATTAGAACTATGCAGGATATGATATGCCAATTGGTATTGAAATAGTAACGGATGTGATTCGTTGTTATGAGCGTGATGAGAACAGGGACATTACTAAATGTGTAGAGTACGGTGTTACTGGAATACCACCACGCATAAATGAACCTTTTGTTTGGAATAATCCAAATACATTTAGAAGATCGATTCCTGGTCCTTTTGTATCTCTAACAGAAGCTTGGGTACAAGCCAATGATAAATCCAAAGATATGCATAAAAATATTAATTATTCACTAGCAAAATGTACTTGGAAAAAACCAGATGATTTGAAAGAGGAACGTTCAGCAACAGATTTAATTGCCGAAGCTATATCCCAAACATTTTCTAGATCCCCTAAGATAAAAGCGGTACTTGCTGTTGACAATTCACTTCACGAATTTCTTCAAGATTCATTATTAAGATCTTTACGATATGCTCAATTTGTGGACATTGAGCTTCTTTGGCGACCTATATGTATTGCATTGTACTTTCTAAATTTTAAAGGAAGAGATAATTTTTCGCCAGATGATAGGTTAATCATTATTGATTTGGACAGTTATAAACCGGAACTGACAGTTCTTCAATTGAAAGAATATGATAACAATATAGTACCGGTTCGTAATTTACCATCTAAACAGAAACAATTCGAAACCAATTATAGTTGTTATCTCCTTAAGCGTGAATTTATTCAATCAATAACCAACAATAACGACAACCTCATAGAACAACTTTCTGGTGGGCCCGGGGCAAAAGCATTTTCTTCATTTTTAGAAACCAGAATTCCTCGATATGCTTGGATTCTAGATGAATTAATTTTTAAGAAATATACATTCAGTGATAATTGGCATGAAGAAATTCGTGATTTCAAAGTTGATGGTGTAAACTTTAAAGATTTTAGAGAGACGGTCCTCAAATTTGACGATTGGAGTAGTAAAGATTACATTATTTGGAATGGATTTCCTGCTAGAATCCAACAGAGAGATTTATTTAATGAAAATGAATCTATTCTTGATGAATATGCTGTTAGCTTTGGTGCTGCTGATTATGCTTATCGTTTGATAAATCAGATGCCTACATATCTAGACACAATCCCTGAATTAGAAATAATGAGCGCGATTAAAGAAACACGTAAACACGATTTCTTTAGTTTGATAAAAGGAGGAGAAATAACGGGAGGTAGTACAGTAAGAACAAAAGAACCACGAGAGGAATTTTCCTTAGAAAGCGGTACAAAACAATTTACAGCTGTACTTAGAATTGATAAGGACGTATGTAGAAAGTTAGTAACCGATTTAGATATTGAACCTAACTTGGAAAATGTACCATTGTTGATTAAGGCTGAGCAAAAACCTGCAAATGGCCACGCGATTGTTACAATTGAAGGAGCTGAAGGACATCAAGATGTTTTTGGTAGTAGAAGACAAATTCAGCTTAACTGGAATAATATGGAGGATTTTGAATTTCTTATATATTCTGGTCCTGATGTATATCCAATCCAAGGCAGAATAGCCACCGATCCTGATTGTCTTGAGGTAGCCCGTACAGTTGCTACAAATAACATGAATTTAGGATCAATAGTAACATATCAAGGTCATAATGTTAGCTATGCTAGTGTGCATGAACCATGGGGTTATAGGTGGCCATTTGGAGAGTTTTTAGGAGAACCAAGCCGAGCATTGTTCGGAGCAAAGATAGAAGATGATACTGAAATTAAAAGGTTAGCAGAAAAAATCGGATTAATGATTCAGACCACTGTCGCTGGAACAAATAACAGACATAAATATCTAAACTATATGTTTAGATATGCGCCAGCATATTTTCTAGATGAGCTACGCGATATTTACGGTCATTTTAGGCAGGTACAAATGAATACTGTCTATGCAGTCGGCCGAGTATTTTATCTTGCATCAGATTATGAATTATTCCTTAAATATCTATTACGAGTATCCTCATATCACGGCTATCCCTATTACAATAACGATTACTATACTAAAGCATTTTTTTGGTCATTTTTTCGTCCACTATGCTACTATGAAGATACAATAAATGCTGACAGGAACCTGATTGAAAGAGTTCTGGAGTGTATTTATAATTATTCAGAAACAATGAGCAAGAAGAATTGGCCGATGGGTAAAAGTGCTAACGAAATTAAATACTTGTTATGCGGTATCCTTTTTAGTCTCCGTTTTAGGAAAAAACACAAAGATTTTTTGAAGCATGATTCAGGTTTATATGATAAAATGAGTAGTGTAATCACTGGATTCATCCCGCCAATAGACTATCCAAGATATATGTTTGCTGTACCTAAGCCCGATAAGTTAAATGATTATGTATCAAGATTTTTAAATGAAGAACAAACTAAAGAGGATATTGATGCCTTGCAGGGGTTGGTAACTTCTTTAAATTGAATTGATAAAGATGATTTGGTATTATTTGTCGGGAACGGTTTCTGTTTTATTAAAATGTATCTTACAATAAGCAGTAGATAATCCTTTCAGATATGAAATATCAATTCAGTCGGATGATAAGTACTGTTCGTATTGCATAGAAGGCTTCTTTGAGCTGTACTCTATAAACTTGACAGGTATTTAAGGTTAAGGTGGAAAAACGTCGATTACAATCCGAACTGGGACACTAATAAACACAGGAAATTTAGTGCAGAGTTCAAGACTAAGATCGCACTAGGAGCCATTAAAGGATTAAAAGCGCTTAATGAACTTCCCTCACAATTTGAGAATAATCTGGTGCTGTAATCCGGCAATGATATTCGCACGATCTAGGAGTTGTTGGGTCATCAAAGTGTCAAGACAACGATGATCTATACGCATGTTTTGAAACACGGTGGCCATTATGTCAGGAGTCCGGTTGATGCGCTCTGAGCTGGAATATTCTCCAACACAAAATGTTGACTATAAGGAATTAGAGAATTCAAAGTGTACATTAACGATTTAATAAAAAAATAAATTAGGGGGGGAATATCATGCATCCACCATAATTTTAGTTAATATATCCATCGTTTGACTATGCAATAACCAATTATTTAAGGAGATTTAAAATGAAAATATTACGTCTTTTGGTTCTTATTATTGGAACAGGGATTTTGTTTGGAGCGTCTAGTTATTACTTGACAATTGCTGACGTTGAACCTCAGCTTGCTTTATTTCCCTTTTCACATGAATATGGTTTTGCTGATGAAAAAGGATTTGTTGAGTACATTCAAATTGGTGACGAAAAGTATGATGATTTTTTTAAATCTTCAGCAAAGCTATATGGTTTGTCTTTATTAACAAAAGCAATGACAACACAGACTACAGAAGAATTAAAGAAGTATGCAATTTCAAAAGTAGCCGATGAGACACTATCACAAAGCATTAAAGAAATTGTAGGGGATACTCCACCAGAAAAATATAGTATCGAGCAGTCGATTGCAATTATTAAATTGGCACAGCAACAGGGTAAAATAAAAGATGATGAAAAGAAATATTTTGCAACAACTGCTGTTTCGCTTGGGGTTGGTGTGTATTCTTTAGGCAAAGGAATTAGTGAGGTTAGTGGCCTTATTAGTAAAGGGAATGAACTATTACAAAATGTTAAAAGCATTAAAAAGACGCTTATTCTTGGTGCTACAAAAGGCTTGAAAAGTAGTCTAACGAACCTTCAAGGTGTTGTAGAAAATGCACCTCCTACATTAGAAGAAATGAAAGTATTATTGGAAGCGTTCACTGCTTTGGGAAATATGTAAATTATGAAGTACAATAAATTGTTATTAGCAAGTACTGCTTTAACTTTATTTATTTCTCTCTACGATTGTACTTCCATTAAACCTACACAAAAAATAGCGCCGTCTTTTATAGACGGCGCTATTACTTTACCGTCTGGGTGGGATGATTCTATTATCGATAAGATAAAAGGTGGAGAAACAACAAAAATAGTCCTTGCCGTATTAGATTTTGAGGGTAATGATAAACTTGAAGATAAGGTCGACCTGAAAATGTCTGATATGTTAATAACAGCGTTAGTTAAAACTGGACGGTATGAAATAGTTGAGCGTAACAAAATCGAAAAGGTGTTAAGTGAACAGCGGTTGCAATTATCAGGTATAGTTGACGAAACATCAGCTGCCGAATTTGGAAAATTACTTGGAGCTGAATACATAGTATTTGGTTCGATAACATCAGCTACGAGAAAAGATATTGACAAATTCGGCTATATTTTAGTTCAAATAGAGGTAAGCATTGATGTGAGAGCGGTAAATACTACCACTGGCAAGATCCTACTATCAGAATCTGCTGATGGATTATGTGAGAATAAAATCGTCCGGACAGCTGATGGAATTATTGTAAGCGGTGCAATTGACTATAATTCAGCATATGTAAAAGCTTCAAGAGATGCTGTAGATAAGGTTGCAATAAAAATTGCAAAATTATCACCAATAATAGGATTTGTTATATCGACCAGCAACGCAGAAGTCACCATAGATGTCGGTGAAGATAGAGGTGTTAAAAAAGATTATTTATTTGTAGTATTTCGTATTGGAGAGGAGATAATACACCCAGTTACAGGAAAACGTATTGGTTGGGCAAAAGAGATCCTTTGTGAAATTAATATTTATTCAACTGAAAAATCTATGTCAACTGGTAATATATTGATCAAAAATACTGATAAAATTATCCAACCTGGTGATTTAGTTATTTCAAAATAGAGCTTATGTTTTAGTCAATATGGAAGCTCTAAAAACTGCGTGCACCTAACAGCTAGTGCTGTGCGATTAATTCAGGATTTTGGCATCTCATCAGGTTTGCGAAAAGCAAATGTATTACACGTTTATTTCTGGCTGTAGGTAACGCATGCTCATTAGACAAGATAAGAGAAAGGAGAATCATACGTATGCTTGAAATGTGGCACATCTGGGTTATCGCTGGGCTCGCGCTCTGGATCGTGGAGATATTCACACCGGGTTTCGTGGCTGGCGTCTTTGGCACTGCGTGCCTGATCGTGGTACCGTTTGCTAGTACAGGGTTTACATTCAAGACTCAACTGCTCGTTTTCGGAATCGCCACAGCAGTTGTATCATTGGGAATCCGCCCCCTAATTCTCAGGCATTTCTTACGTGCAGGAATGAAGATTAAAACCAACGTTGATGCACTTGTGGGTAAGACAGGGCTTGTCACTGAAGCAATCGACTATGTATCAGGCACAGGACGGGTCAGGATTGGAGGGGAAGTATGGCGTGCAATCACGTCAGACGAAAGTAGGGTCGATGTTGGTACGAAGGTTGAAGTTCGAGAGGTTGAGGGCTGTAAGGTTGTTGTCCATGTAATATCAAACACAGAAAGGAAATTGTCATGAATATACCACTACTGATCATTGCCACGCTGGTTGTCTTTGTCACTATCTTTGTTATCAAAGGTTTCAATATCGTTCAGCAATCGGAAACGATGGTAATTGAGCGTCTAGGAAAGTATCACAGGACACTGTCATCAGGTATCAATATTATTTGGCCCATCTTCGACAAACCACGCACCATTGAATGGAAATTCATCAAGACTGATGTGGATGGCAAGACAATCGTTCGGAAAGAGACAATCGACAAAATTGACTTGCGGGAGACCGTTTATGACTTCCCGCAACAGAATGTCATCACGCGGGACAACGTCGCCATTGAGATCAACGCGCTTCTATACTTCCAGGTGACGGACGCGAAGCGAGCAGTGTACGAAATTTCGAACCTTCCTGACGCCATCGAAAAGTTGACACAGACGACGCTTCGCAATATAATTGGCGAACTAGATTTGGACCACACACTCACCTCCCGAGATACAATCAATCAGAAGTTGAGGGTAATTCTCGACGAAGCAACAGACAAATGGGGTGTAAAAGTCAACAGGGTCGAGTTGCAGGACATTACTCCGCCTGATGATATAAAGGTTGCAATGGAGAAACAAATGCGTGCAGAACGAGACCGGCGCGCAACAATTCTTGAAGCAGAAGGCTCAAAGCAGTCAAAGATACTTGAGGCCGAGGGTTTCCGGCAAGCAGAAATCAACAAAGCAGAAGGCATCAAACAGGCGCTTGTGCTGAAGGCTGCTGGTGAAGCCGAGGCGCGAATCACAGTTGCCGAAGCAGAGTCGGCGGCTGTGGCAAAAGTCACAAAAGCGATAAAGGATTCTGGCGGGAATCCCACTACATACCTTATAGCCTTGAAATACATTGAGGCTATGAAGGAAATGGTAAGCGGCAAAGACAACAAGGTCGTTTACATTCCTTATGAGGCGTCAGCTATGCTAGGATCAATCGGAAGCATCCGAGATATGTTTGGGTCAGTGGTGCAATCGAAGACGTGATTGCCCAACAATCGCATTCACAAATACGACTAACCAGCCGCGGGTTTTGAGATAATTAATTAAAACCAACATTAAATAATGGTGTAACAAATGAATTATCCTAAGTGTAATTCCGAAAACCAACTTAATTATAGATGTTGTGAAAAATATAATAGGAATAAAGCCGCAAATATTTGATTGATAATTTTCACTTTGCGATCTTGACTTAAGCATGGGCTGTACCCCCAAAACTATACAGGTATTTAATGTGGAAAAAACGTAGATTACCACCAGAAATGGAACTCTATGAAACATCGGAAATTTAGTGCAGAATATAAGGGAAGCCATTAGAGGATTGAAAACGCTTGGTGAATGTTCCTCAGAATTTAAGGTTCATCCGTACCAAATAAGTAATTGGGAAAGCAATTATTGGCCCAAGCGACCCCGATATTTATTTCCAAACGGGTAATGACAGCGCTCAATCAGCAATGAAGGTTGACCATCCCAATATTCCATTTTCCTATAAATCAAGGTAGTGTATTGTCCATGACTCCGGAGGAATTAGCCCGCCAGCAAATCGATCAAAAATTAAGCCAGTC